>JAEEGL013066633.1_pt1 | contig 143233 bp, 127 predicted proteins | sample 9134231 | NCBI WGS metagenome assembly JAEEGL01 (sample SAMN16246548, study PRJNA631951) | gut metagenome | biome: gut microbiome; feature: rumen; material: fiber-attached | host: Bos | place: Iran: Karaj | collected 2018-10 | reverse complement strand
AATCTTTACATATAAGTCAAATTTATCTTTATATTCAAAATCATGGAAATTTGGCAACAAAAATTGAGATTTTTCATGTTCATAATTAATGTCCAATTCATTATTTTTTACATATTCAGTTAAATCTTGACCAACTTTTAATTTTCCTTCTTGATAAAGCTCATCAATTGAAACTTTCTTATTAACATAAATTGAATCTAATTTTTCCTTATTTTCTTTAGTTTTTCCTACAGACTTTAAGAATTTTTTTAAAATCAAACTTGTGTTTAAAATTATAACTGACTTCGAAGCAGCAAAAAATGATTCTTCTATCATAGCTTTATCAATTAAATCAGAGCCTTCATCATAAAGTAAATAATTATTTTTGCAAAAGTTTACTACCTCACTTATCCTATTACTTGATTTAACCTCATTTGTGCTTTTTATTTGGTTGTTTAAATCTTCCTTAACTAAAATGAAATCAACAATTTTCAATGATGCCGTATAACAAATTTCATTAATTTTTGTATATCTTTCTCTTATTTTTAAATCTTTATTTTTATAAAAATAATCAAATTTATCTAAAAAATTAGCATAAAATTCAGATTTTTCTTCCTTAATCTGATTATCAATCTCAATTTGTTGTTTTTTATCTAATCGATAATAGTTAATAACCCCACTATGGTATATGTATTCAAGATTTTCAAAACTAATTCCCTTTTCATCTTCATTAGAAGCCTTAACACTATTCAATAATGAACTACTAGCATTACAAGTAGGTTCTATTATTGAGCACAATGATAAAGGGATTAATCCTAAAAGAATTTTTTTTTGTCATATATATAAACTCCTTATCAAATAAGATTCTTAAATATTTAAGAACCCTCCCAACAAAATTATATTTATTTTATTTGTAGCAGAAGGAAATTAGATTTAACAAGTTAAAATTTAATTTAATAGTTTGAACAAATATCCATATTATTAAGTATTATGAAGTACTTTACTCATATTTCATCTAACAAAGGGATGTATTTAGAAGAGATAATTAGTCGAACAATATCTTATTACGCTGATAAATCTATTGCATATTTCGAAAAAAGACATATCCCATTTAAAATATTAAATATGTTAGACCAAAAAAAATTTATTGGTCAAATATGTTCAAAATCAACAGTTGATTATACTGGCAATTATATGGGGAGACACATAGAATTTGAAGCAAAACAAACAATAAATTCTGCTTTTAGTCTTAACTCAATAAAAGAACACCAATTATCATTTTTAATAGCTGCTAAGAACAAATTTAACACATTATGTTTTTTGATTGTTCATTTTTATAAACTAAACAAATATTACTTAATAACGATTGATGAAATACTTAAATATGTAAAAGAAAAAAGCAAAAAAACAATTAGTGAAAAAGACATAGAGACAATTGGATATGAATTAACAATTGTCTTTCCAGGAATCCTAAACTTAATTGAAACAATAAAAAAAATTATCTAAAACTCTTAATAAATTCTTTAGCAAATACTTTTGCATCTCTGTTGTTGTACAAAATATTATAAATGTTTGTTATTACTGGAGCATCTATATTATGCTTTTTAATAATATCATATGCAATTTTTGTAGCTCAATATCCCTCCACTGTTTTATTTTTATTTTGCTCCAATGCATTTTTTATACCCTTTTTTCCAACCAAAATACCAAACGAAAAATTTCTTGATTTTGTGTCTGTGCATGTTAAAAATATATCACCAATCCCACAAAACTCATATAAAGTGGTGTTCTTACCTCCTGCTATTGTTAAAATCCGAAAAATTTCCTTTGTTATTTGGGCTAAAACGGCAGAGCGTGTATTGATTGAATGATTTTGTGAAAAAATAATCCCACTCCCAATTGCCATAACATTTTTTAAAGCACTTATTATTTCAGCACCATAAACATCTGTAATTGATACACATCGAAAAAATGAATTATTAAATATTTTTGCTACTTTCTGAGCTTTTTTTATATCTCTAGATACTGTATTAACTATTGTTTTATGCTTAAAAAAAACATCATATGCAAAACTTGGACCTATTAAAGTAACTAAACCATTAGCTTTTTTATTTATTATTTTTTCTATAGTTAATGATCAAGTCTTATCTGTTTTCAAATTAAGACCTTTTGCCACATTTATGATAATAGGTCTGTTTTTTAAAATATCAATAAATTTACTTAAAGTCTGTTCAATATATATAGATGGAACAGCAATGATAATAAAATTTGGTTTAAAATCAACAATCATTTTTATATCCATGCAGACTAATGCTAATTTTTTAACTAATTTTGCTTTACCAAAATACTTACAATTAATTGATTTTTTTAAATCACTTATCTCTTTCTCATCTATCCCCCACATAGCTACATCATGATTGTTTGCTAACAATGTATTAGCTAATGCAGTTCCTCAAGCACCTGTTCCTAAAATTGCAACTTTACTCATTTATTTATCCTCCTGTTTTATGCCTCTTATTCGCGAATTTTTATCTTTGTAATAAACAGTTATTGGTACAGCATCTAATCCAAATGATTTTCTTATTATATTTTCTATAAACCTTGCATATGAAAAATGCAAATATTTAGGATTGTTTGTAAATATCACAAATGAAGGTATCTGCGCTTTGATTTGTGTGGCATATGATATGTTTAGTCTATGACCTTTGAATAAAGGTGGAGGATTATGAGCAACAGATTTTAAAATAATTTCATTTAATAAAGAATTATTAACTTTAATTTTTAATTGTTCGTTAATTAAGTCAATTTTTTCAAAAATTTTATTAATCCTACTCTTTTTCTTAGCAGAAATAAAAATTATTGGAGCTCATGGAATATAATGAAATTTAAATTTTATTTTCTTAATAAATTCATTCATTGTCTTTTCATTTTTCTTTACTAAATCTCATTTATTAACAGCAATGATTGTTGGTATGTTGGCTTTAAAAGCCATCCCTCCAATTATTTCATCTTGGTTTGTGATTTCCTCACTCCCATCTAGCATCAAAACTATTAATTGTGATTGTAAAATTGCATCTTGTGTTCTCAATAAAATAAACTTATCTAAATTATCTAATGTGCTTTTTTTTCTAACTCCAGCAGTGTCAATAATAACATATTGTTTTCCGTTGTATTTAAACTGACAATCCACACTATCACGAGTTGTATTAGGAATTGGCGATGATAAAACTCTGTCTGAATTCAATATTGAATTAACAAATGTGGATTTTCCCACATTTACCCTACCTATAACACAAAATCGTGTGGACGAATCGACATTGCTTGCTTTTGACACAGCAAGATTTTCTATGATTTTGTCTAACAAATCGCCTATCCCAATAGAATGCTCAGCAGAAATAGAAAGCGGTTTGCCAAAACCTAACGAATAAAATATGTCATTGTTTGTATTGATTGAATTTATATCAATCTTGTTCAAGACTAAAAATATTTTCTTTTTATTGCTTTTTTTTAATAATTTAGCAATTAAATAGTCATCATTGTCTAGCATTTCTTTATTTGAAACTATAAATAGTATTATGTCAGCTTCTGAAATGGCATATTCTGCTTGTGATTGAATGCTTTTTTGAAATGGTAGATTTTTATTAGTTAGACCTCCTGTATCTATCAATGTAAACTCTTTATTCAATCAATTTACTGTCCCATAAATTCTATCCCTAGTAACGCCTGGCGTATCGAAAATTATGGATTTCTTTTTGTGTATCAACCTATTAAATAAAGTTGATTTACCAACATTTGGTTTGCCTATAATAGCTACCTTACTAAGCTGCATTTGTTTTTTCCTTAAATTTGTCAATTATCATATTAGATACTTCATCAATTGACAAACCATTGTCATAAATTACAAATGCATCTTTTGATTTTACTAATGGAGAAAATTCCCTATGAGTATCTTGGTAATCTCGTTCAATTATTTCGTTTTTTATTATTGAAAGTGGTTTATTACAATTCAACTGCTTTCATCTTCGCTTTGCTCGTAAATCAATATCACCATCCAAATATACTTTTAATGTCGCATTAGGTAAAACAACTGTCCCTATATCCCTTCCTTCCATAACACAGTTTTTAGATAAAGCAATTTTTCTTTGATCATTAACACATTTATCTCTAACTTTTTTGATTGTTGCTATTTTACTGGCAATAGAAGCTATCTGTTGATCTAATAATTGTTCAGTAACATTGATGCCATTAATGTGTCATTTCCCATTATCTAAATCAACTTTTGAAGAATTTAAAACATCTAGAATTTCATTTTCATTTTCTAAATTTGATTTTTTTTGTTTTAGAACTAATGCATAACAACGATACATGTTTCCAGTATTTATTAGTAAAAATGATAACTTTTCTGCAATTTTCTTTGCGATTGTTGTTTTTCCAACGGCACATGGACCATCTATAGCTATTTGAAAACTTTTATCTATTATTTTGCTCATGATGTTATGACAAAAATATTAAGGATAACAATTAAAAGCATTAGAAAGATAATTGAAAAAACAACAACAAAATAAGATCTTTTAAAAAAATTATTTTTGGGTTCTACAACTGATGGTTCGATTGTGTATTGTTTTATATCATCCTTGTCTGAATTTGCATTTTCAATGATGTCATTTAATTTATTTAACTTTGCTTTACTAACACTAGGAAAATCAACTAATTGATTTTTACAATGATTAATCTGTGATTTTATTTCATTTAATAGCAAATAATTTTTATCATGTTCTAACCACTTATCTGATATTAAATTTGACTTAGTATCAATTATCGAGTTATTGGAGTATGTATGTAAAAAATCATTAATTCGTTTACTTAAATCATTTTTAACATCTCTGTCTAATAAATTATTAAATTTTTTTAAATCAGAAAATTTTTTTAAATCAACATTATTAACAGACACTAAAGATATAATGTTAAGTTCATTTTGAAGATTATTGAGAATTGAAGGAGAAATATTATTAATTTTCGTTTGATACTGCTTTAATATTTTAGCTTTCTCATCTATGGAAAATAATAATGCATCTTGACTTAAAATTTGTTGACGATAGTCAGCATATTTTTCCATCCTTGTTGTTTCTTTATTATTTTCCATACCACTATATTTAATATAGTACATTATAATTTGAAGCTGCTAAAATAGGTCTTCCAATTTATTCAAAGTATTTTTAGCACTCTCACTAAATGAGTGCTAATTTTATGTTATAATCTTAACTAAGGAGATAATAATGAATTTTAGTTTTCAACCAAATGAAGAAGGAAAAATACTAGAAAAGTGTGGAAGAAATCTTAATAAAGAAATTGAAAATGGTAAGATAGATCCAATTATCGGTAGAGATGATGAAACAAGACGAGTTATTGAAATAATATCACGTAAAAGCAAAAATAATCCTGTTTTAATTGGTGAACCAGGAGTAGGTAAAACAGCAATAGTTGAAGGATTAGCAATGCGTATAGTCAATAATGATGTTCCTACCAACTTGAAAGATAAAATTATCTATGAAATTTCATTACCAAGTTTAATTGCTGGGGCAAGTTTCCAAGGCCAATTTGAACAACGAATAAATTCTTTAATAAAAGAAGTAAAAGAATCTGATGGCAGGATAATTTTATTTATCGATGAAATCCATCAACTAGTAGGAACTGGAAAAAACGCAGGTGGAGGAATGGATGCTGCTAATATTTTCAAACCTATGTTAGCAAGAGGTGAAATTAAGGTTATTGGGGCTACAACATTAAATGAATACAGGCAATACATAGAGAAAGATTCTGCATTAGAAAGAAGAATGCAAAAAGTATATGTTAAAGAGCCTTCTAAAGAAGAAGCATTAACAATTATGAGAGGTTTAAAACAACGATGAGAAATCTTCCATCAAGTCAAAATTCATGATTCGGCACTTATAGCTGCAGTAAATTTATCGGATAGATACATAAATGATCGTTTTTTACCTGATAAAGCTATAGATCTAATAGATGAAGCTGCTTCAAAAATCAAAACTCAAATGTACTCTTTACCAGAAAATTTAGATGAAGTAAATAGGAGAATAATTTATTTAGAAACAGAAAAAGCTGCACTTTCTTCAGAGAAAGATCAAAAAAGTATACAAAATCTAAAAATTACTGAATCTGAATTAAAAAAACTAAAAGATAAACAAGCTAGTCTAAATAAAGAATGACAAAAACAAAAATCTGAACACAATAAATTAAATGATTTAAAAAAACAAGTTGAAGATAGCAAATTAAAGGTTGATAAATACCAACTTGAAGGAGATTTCTTAAAAGCAAGTAAACTTTTGTATTCAACAATACCACAATTGGAAGAACAAATTAAGGTTATAGAAAATAAAATGCATAGTGATCCCAATTATATGATCCATGATTCTGTTGGTCCAAATGATGTTTCGGAAGTTATTTCAAAAATAACAGGAATACCTGTTGAAAAATTATTGGAATCAGAAAAAAACAAACTATTAAATTTAAATAAAGACTTAAAAAAATGAATTATCGGACAAGATAAAGCAGTAGATGCAGTAAGTAATGCAATATTGCGTAGTAGGGCTGGAATTAATGATCCTAATCGTCCAATAGGTTCATTTTTATTTATTGGACCTACAGGAGTAGGTAAAACAGAATTGGCAAAAAGATTATCAGTCTTATTATTTGATGATGAAAAATCTATGGTCCGGTTTGACATGAGTGAATTTATGGAAATGCACTCTGTTTCAAAATTAATTGGTGCTCCCCCTGGATATGTTGGATATGACCAAGCAGGACAATTGACCGAAGCGGTTAGACGCAGGCCATACTCAGTAATACTTTTAGATGAAATTGAAAAAGCCCATCCTGATGTTTTAAATCTATTTTTACAAGTTTTAGATGATGGAAGATTAAAAGATAGCCAGGGAAGGAATGTTAATTTTAAGAATACAATTATTATCATGACAACTAACTTGAATAGTGAGTTGATTATGGAAAATAAAAATGAAGAAGCTATTAAGAAATTAACAAATGTTTTAAAAAAAGAATTTATTAATAGAATAGATGAAATTATTCCATTTAACCAATTAGAAAGTAAATCAATTATTTTAATAATTAAAAAAAACTTGAGTGAATTGACTCTAAGACTTCAACAAAAAGATATAGATATAAAATTTAACAAGTGTATCTATCCCTTTATAGAAAAAAACTCATATGATGTTATGTATGGGGCTAGACCTATAAAAAGGTTTATTCAAAAAGAAATTGAAAACCTAATAGCTCAAAAAATTATCAAAAATGAAATTACAAAAAATAAAAATTATGAAATAACTTTATCTGGTAAATCAAAACTAATAGTTAATGAACTTTTACCTAGTTAATTTAATCAAAGCACAAATTAAAATAATGCAATATTTTGTCAACAAAATATAAATATAATAATTAATATCTAATCAAAATATTTTTTTGGAGGTTAAAGTATATGAAATTAGTAAAATGTGCAAATGCTCCCGAAGCAATTGGTCCGTATAGTCATGCTGTAAAAATTGGAAATTGTATATATACTTCTGGACAAATTCCTGTTAACCCAGCTACAGGAACAGTCCCAGCAACAATTGAAGAACAAGCACATCAATCCATGAAAAATGTAAAAGCTATTTTGGAATGTGAAGGATATTCTTTAAATGATGTTGTAAAAACAATAGTTTTTATTTCTGATATTAATGATTTTGCAAAAATTAATAAGGTATATGAAAGTTATTTTAAAGAACACAAACCTGCAAGAAGTTGTGTACAAGTTGCTAAATTACCTCGTAATGTAGGTTTGGAAATAGAAGCTATTGCTGTGAAAGAATAATTTATGGTTAAAACACTCAATAGTAATATCAACAAAACTGAACCAGGAATAAAAGTTAAAGCTGAAACGGCTAATAAAATTGGTTTATTTGGGGCTATTTCTGTTATTTTTGGCTCAATGGTTGGTGTTGGAATTTTTCTTAAAAACAAAGGAGTTTTTTCAAATAATAATGGACATCCAATCGGAGTAATACTTTCGTGGGTCCTTGTGTTTATTATTGCACTATGTACTGCTTTTTCATATGGGGAAATATCAAGAGCAAAAGTTCCTCATAATTCTGGATTAGGTGGTTGATCTAGTAGATATATTGGTAATAGATTTGGTAGATTTATTAAAATTATGTATCCATTAATTTATTATTCAATTTATGTATTTGTTATGTCGATGTTTTTTGCAGAATCTATATTCAATATAAATCCTGATTATGCAACATCAAGTATTAATGGTATTAATTTTTGAATGATTATTTTAATAGGGTTTGGTCTTTCTATCTTAATCATATCCTCCATAGTAATAAGTGAATCTCTTGTTACAAAATCATTAGGTTTAATTTCATTAATAAAATTCTTACCAATTACCCTAGTTATAGTTTGTGGTGTTGTATGCGGTATTATAAATCCTGAAAATAATTTATTTGTTTCAGAACATGTTGATAAGTATACTAAGGATTTTGACCTATTTGGAATATTTAATTCGCTACCTGCAATAATGTTTGCTTTTGATAGTTTTTTAATTGTAGGTAATATCTCTGACAAATTAGAAAATGCAGAAAAAAACTTACCATTATCTATTATTCTTTCAATGGTTATTTCTGGTTCATTATATTTCTTTGTAACTATTGGTCAGTTATTTTCAGGTTGTGGTACACCATATGAATTATTTAATGTTCTTTTAAAGGGAAATGAAGGGGCAATTAAAATTTGCACAATATTGATGTCTATATTTATGGCTATAGCTCTCCTTGGATGTACTTTATCACTAACTATGGCTGGAGTTAAATCATTTGCATATGCTATTGATGAAGAAACTTTATTTGCATCAAAATGATTCAAAAAAATTAGTAATAAAACAACTAAATCATTTGGTGCTGCAATCTACTTATTCATAATTCTTATAATGTACTTTCTTCTTGTTAGTATCCCTTCTGGAATATTACAAACTGATAAGTTATATGATGGTATAAGTAATGCCATTGTTGTATTTGCTTTTATACTTTATGGTATTGTTGCATTATCATCAGTTGTTAATTACGAATTGAATAAAGTTCCTACTTCTGAAGTTAATCATCAAAAAGGACAAATCCCTACTTCCATCATTGGATTTTTAGGATGTATTTTAGTTCCTTTATGAAGTTTAGGCTATACATTTGGGTATGATGCTATAAAAAATAGTGGTGGTGAATTTAAAATCTGAGGTTTATTTTATGACAACAAAGATCCTCTTGAAAAATGATCTGGTAGTTTAATATTCTGAGGATTTTCAATATTTTTATTCATTATTCCATTTATAAATGACTTTTTAATTTCTTTAACTGATCATAATTACAAACAATTACTATTGTGACAAAAAGAAAAAAGTGTCAAAATTTCTAAAAACAAAATACACTAAATGCTTAATGAAAAGTATCTTTTAGTAGATAAAATCATTAAAAGTTCAAAATCATTAGTAGTTTTTACTGGGGCGGGGATGTCAGTTGAGTCTGGGATTCCTGCATTTACTGGAAATGGTGGCTTGTGAACAAAATATGACCCTAAGTTCATTGAACTTGATTATTTTTTCTCTCATCCTTCTGATTCTTGAAAACAAGTAAAACACATATTTTATGACCATATGATAAATAAGGCTAAACCAAATTTTGGTCATATTTCAATAGCTAATCTTGAAAAAAAAGGAATTGTGAAAACAGTAATCACCCAAAACATTGATGGGCTCCATCAATTAGCTGGATCAAAAGAAGTTTATGAACTTCATGGGACTACAAAAATTTTAAAATGTATTAAATGTGGTGGTATCTATAAAGATACAGAAATAAATCTAAAAACAACAGATACTCCAACATGTAACAAGTGTGGTGGTATTTTAAAACCAAACTTTGTTTTTTATGGAGAAAATCTTGATAGTTATACTCTTAATTCATCTATAGAGATAATCAAAAAAGCTGATGTTATATTAATAATTGGCACCAGTGGCCAAGTAATGCCTGCTAATCAATTACCTTTTATAGCAAAAAATGCAAATCCTGATGTGAAAATAATTGAAATCAATCCAAATAAATCAACTTTTACTAATTCTATTACAAATTATTATTTTCAAGAATCAGTAGTAAATTTTTTTAGAAAAATTACAAATTAAACACCTAGATTTATTTAGATTCTACTTGTGGTTGCTGTTGTACACTTTGCTTAGGTGGAGGTATTTCTTGATCTCCATTGCTTGAAACATCAATAATACATGTTCTTACTAATGGTTTCTTTCGTTTATTTGACCAAATAAAAAAATGCACAATGCTAGCAACAGTTTTTCTTATATAAGTAATATTTATATGTGAACTTTTTGCTAATATTTTGTCAATTCTTTCTTTAATTGAATATGAAATTTTTGTGACTAGTGCTTGTGAATTCTTAACCAAAAATGAACCTTTTGTTGTAATTGAAGGAACCGAAACTTGTTTCATGTTCTTTGTATCAATTAATAATGTTACCGAGAAAATACCATCTTCTGAAAGAATTCGTCGATAATTTAACATTCCGATTAAATTATTATCTATCTTGCCATTATTAACATATACTTCTTCAACATCAACAGAGTCACTTGTTTGATATAATTTGTGATCAATAATTTCAACAACTTGACCATTAGTGATTTGAAATATATTATCTTGATGTATTCCAGAATCAATCGCACTTTGTCTTAATGCTCGTAGCATTTTAAATTCACCATGAATTGGAATAAGATATTGCGGATTTGTTAACTTAAACAATAATTGATGTTCAATTTGAGTGGCATGACCGGATGAATGTAATTTTGTTTCTTTGGAATTAGTTTTTATTTGAACTCCACACATATAAAGTCTATTAACTAATTGCTCTACAGATTCATAATTACCAGGAATAGGACTAGATGAAAATATAATAGTATCTGTTGGTTTTAATGTAATTCAAGGGTTTTGACCTTGTGCTATTTTATTCAATGCTGCCATTTCTTCACCCTGTGAACCAGTACATAAAATTAATATTTCTTTGTCTTGAAAATCTTTTAATTCACGTGCTTGAATTATTAATTCTTTAGAAATATTCAAGAAACCAATATCTATTGAAATATTAACATTCGAATTAATACTTCTTCCTAATAAACATATCTTTCTTTTAGCTCTAATAGCTATTTCAATTACTTCTTCAATTCGTTGCAAATTGCTTGAAAATGTTGAAACAAAAATTCTTCCAGGACAGCTTGATATTATATTAGACAACTCATCTATTACATACTTCTCACTTGGAGCAAAACCTAGTGTTTCAGCATTTGTTGATTCACAAATGAGTAAATCAACATCAGTGTTTCCAAATTTACTTAATTTTAATATGTCGAATTCATCACCTTTTGTTGAAAAATCAAATTTAAAATCTCCTGAGTGAACAATTTTTGCATTTGTAGTATTGATATATATCCCAAACGCATCAGGAATAGAGTGACAAACTCGATAAAACTGTATTGAAAACTCATTTGTTTTAATAACTGATGAATCATCAATAATTACAAATTCTGGCATGTTTTTTATTTCATGAAATTCTTTTAATTTTTTTTTGATCATTTCAATAGGTAAACGACCTGCATATATTTTTGGAATATCCACAGTCATTAACAAATATGGTATGCCACCAATATGATCTTCATGACCATGGGTAATAATAAGACCTTTAATTTTTTTTGCATTTTCAACAATGTAATTAAAATTACATATAATCCCATCAACACCAGGTAATTCCTGATCACAAAATTTTATTCCACAATCAACAATAAATAATTCATCACCTTGTTCAAAAACATACATGTTTTTACCAATCTCTTCAACCCCTCCAAGAGGAATAAATTTTGTTGGTTTCAAATTTGGTTTATTATCATTAAATAATTTATTTAAAATTTCATTTTTCATACATTAAATCCTTATTCACTCTTGCTCAAAATAAAATGGGTCAATTTTATTAATTTTGTCATAATACAATTTGCCTGACAAATGGTCAATTTCATGCTGCAAACAAATTGATAACAAATCGCTTGCATCAATTGATATTTCTTTTTTATTTAATAAATCATATGCATGTACTGTAATTTTCGAATATCTTGGTACATAACCTGCGTGTTTTTCTTTAACACTTAAACAGCCTTCACCAGAAGATAAAAAGACTTTTTGTAAGGAATACTGTATTATTTTTGGATTAGCTAATAAGTATTTATATTCTTTATCTAAATGATTAAAGTGAATATAAATTACTTTTTTTAATAATCCAACTTGATTGCTGGCAATAGCTATCCCTTCTTTAATACCACATTCTTTTGCTTTACCTAAGTAACAGCAATCTATATACTTGACCATAATGTTAATGAGTTTTTGTTCATTATCAGATATATTATTTATGTCTAAATCTTGTGAAGGCTGACGTAAAATTACATTACTATCATCCAATAAGTATTGTTTAATATTATCCATTGATGAAATAAAAAGAATTTATTAAATTTTTTAAATAGAACAACAAATACTAATACAAATTATAACTTATTTAAAAAACTTTTAATAAATTATAATATCCATGGTTATCAATATGTGTATTTGTGCGCCTTTAGCTCAATTGGATAGAGCGTTTGGCTACGGACCAAAAGGCTGCGGGTTCAACTCCTACAAGGCGCGCCATTGATCCGGGAAGTAGCTTAGCTTGGTAGAGCACTTGGTTTGGGACCAAGGGGTCGCAAGTTCGAATCTTGTCTTCCCGACCATAAATGGCAGGGTATCTCAGTTGGTTAGAGAACTCGGCTCATACCCGGGGTGTCGTGAGTTCGAATCTCACCCCTGCTACCAAAATTTTAAGGAACTTTAGCTCAATTTGGTTAGAGCCCCCGACTCATAATCGGTCTGTTATAGGTTCGAGTCCTATAAGTTCCACCATAAAATAACATTGTATAATATGCATAAGGTTTGGATGCTTACCCAAGTCTGGTTGAAGGGATCGGTCTTGAAAACCGAAAGGTATCGAAAGGTACGCAGGGGTTCGAATCCCTTAGCATCCGCCACTTATATCGCGGAGTAGAGCAGCCTGGTAGCTCGTCAGTCTCATAATCTGAAGGTCGGTGGTTCAAATCCACCCTCCGCAACCATAATGTAAACTACAGTATTGATACAATGTCAATACTGTTTTTTTTATGCAAAATAAGCAATAATTTGATAAAATGCGGATACTGTTCCTAAAGAAACTAGAGAAATGTTTGATATTAAAGAAGGAGGAAACATTAAAGGTTTTAGGTAGTAAGAAAAAGAGGTATTGTTATATTAAAAGCTGATATTTTCTATAATGTTGCGGAGAAACAAATCAAATGAACACTATATTAAAACTTGAAAAAGTCATAAAGTCATATCCTTCCTTCCACTTGAAGGAAGTATCTTTTGAAGTAAAACCAGGACAAATCATGGGCTTTATCGGACGTAATGGTGCAGGTAAAACCACAACCTTAAAATGCATCATGAATCTCATCCATTTTGAAAGTGGAAAGATCAGAGCTTTTGATACTGATATGGCAGAGAATGAATTAGAAAATAAACAGAGAATTGGCTTTGCGTTAAGCGAACTAAATTACCATCCAAACAAAACCATTCACCAATTGTTGAATGTCACAAAAAGATTTTATAAGCAATTCGATGAGCAAAAATTTAATGAAGCATGCCGTTTATTTAATTTAAATCTCAATAAGAAACTCGAGGAACTAAGCAGTGGTATGAAAGTTAAATATTCTGTCTCTATTGCTTTATCTCATAATGCAGAACTATTAATTTTAGATGAACCAACATCAGGATTAGACCCTGTTTCTCGAGATGAGATATTAGACATCTTCCGTAACATTGTTAAAAACAAAGATAGAGCGATTCTTTTCTCTACACACATAACTAGTGATTTAGATAAATGCGCTTCTGATATCACTTATATTTATGATGGTGAAATTATCTATACAGGAGCCAAAAATGATTTCATCAATTCTTACTTATTTGTTAAAGACAAATCTTTCAATAAAAAATTATTAAATGAATATATTGCTTATAAAGAATTCGATGATCGAATTGAAGGATTAATTAGCATAGATAAAAAAAATCTTTTTAAGAAAAATATGATCAAACCACAAGAACCAGATTTAGAACAAATCATGATCTATATTGAAAGGAGTAAAAGTAAAAATGAAAGCTTTGATTTATAAAGAATTCAAATTGGTGATGCACCCAATTTGTTATGTTTTCATTCTTCTTTTTCCGTTCACGATTCTTATTCCTTCTTATCCATTAGGAGTGGGATTCATCTATGTCTTAACTTGCTATCCAATCCTCTTTTTAGGAGCTAATAAAGGCCAACAAAGTAATGATTTGCTTTATTCAACTTTGCTACCGGTTCGTAAAAAAGATATTGTCATGGCGAGAATTATCACCATTATACTCATGCAAGTAGCTTTCATTGCTCTCATGTCAGCTTTATATCCTCTTGCTCGTATAGTTAACGATCTTGTATCACAATCATTGCCGAAGCCAGAAGACTATGCCAACCCTGGGTTAGGACTTGATAGTTATGTTCTTCTTTTAGCAGTGGTCATTATCGGCTACGCCATTGCAGATTTAATCTTCTTCCCAATTTACTATAAAAAAGGAAAATCAATTGTCATGTCAACATTATTTACCATCTTAGGATTTGTTATCTATGTTGGTGTATTTACTGTTGCTTTGCCTTATATTCCTGGTTTAGAGATTCTTAATAACCTGCATATTGGTATCCAAATTGGTGCACTCGCTGGGGCATTAGTTACATCGTTTGCTATCCATATTGCGGTTTATAAGGTATCATCTAAACGATTAGAAAAAGTTGATTTTTAATAAAATTAAGTCGCTCATTCATATGACATATAATGTCTTTTCTAAAGGCTATAATAAAACCAGAAGTAATTTTTAAAAATTTTTGTTTTTTTTAAAAATTTAAAAAAAATTTTGTTTAAAAAATTTTAAAAAAATATAATTACATTTGAAAGTTGTCATTTATTTGACCTCCTTTCTTGGGCTTACGGCCCCTTTCTGCTTTTAATGAAAAATAAACGTTGAAATGTATATTTCAGCAAAGAATTTAAATACAACTATTATAAAGACGTCGATAAAAATAAATGACGTCCTTTATTTGTTTGGAAAAGTTATTTACCAACAATAAAAAACCATTGATTATGTTTTTATTGTTCATCAAAAATTGACCGGTACAATAAAAATTTTTGTATTTTCATTGATAAAAATAAAAATAAAGGTTTTTCCAAAAACACATATGTTTGATTACACAAACCTATTATTTTCTATAAATATGACTTTATAATTTTTAGAAAAATGAATAATAAAAGACCACAATGTAGCATTAATGATAAAAAGCTTAGAGAAGAAATAAGAACAAAAATTAATGAAATTTATTCATGAAATTTTAAATAATTCTTCAAACCTTTGCAACAATGACTTCTGATTATTTGTGTGAAAAGGAGTCTATATATTCAAGGTATATATAATAATCCATAATGAAAGTATATGATTGCTGAATATAAATCAGATGTGTTAAAAAATAAACATATGGTTGATGTTTAAATTAATTATTTTGAATAATGGGTATTTTATTTCAATAATATGTAAAACCCTAAATACTTCAAATGTACTAAATTTTATATAATTTATGAAGTTAGATTAAACAACATAATCTAGCTTTACCCATAATATTTGTGGTTCAGTGGTGTACCGGTTAACATGCCTCTCTGTCACAGAGGAGATTGCGGGTTCGATTCCCGTCTGAACCGCCATAATATGGTTTCATAGCTCAGTCAGTAGAGCAAAGGACTGAAAATCCTTGTGTCGGCAGTGCAATTCTGCCTGAAACCACCATAATTAAAAAATTATGTAAATGAATAATTAAAGACAGGGAAGTAATAAAATAAGAAAATTAAAAATGTAATATGCACCCATTTGTTTTCCTTGTTTAAAAAATCATCAGCATAATTTTCAAGCAGTGAATACAAAAACTCAGGAGTATAATTATTAGTTTGAATGATTAGGAAATATTTGTCACAATTTTCATATTTTTTTAATGAATTTGTGTGCTGATAAACTAATCGTTCGAATTCCTCAAATATTGGTTTGAAAATTCTTTTTTCAAATGCCTCAAAGTATTTTGAAATGTTTTTTATTTTGTGACGATTAAATATTCCAAATTCGGCAAATGCATTGTAATTTCTACACCATTGTATTGGTTGTTGGTTCTATCTTTAAAAATTAAATCAGTCTATGAAATACACCATTGTTTTTTGAGTTTTTGTGTTAGCCTTAATTATTTCAAAGTTTTTTAATCAATACAATGGTATAAAGCCAGGCGGGTTTTGTGATTGTCATCTTGGCAATAATCAATTGAATTCAGTAGTAGGTTTTAACAAATTTAATACCTCTTCAATAGTTAATTTTCGTCAATCGTTTGTATTTACATTCTTCTTTCCAAATCTATTAATAATTTGATTTGTTTTTGTCTTCAATCATATGCAATGAAGTTTTCATAAATAGAATTTGCTCAAAAAATACATTCAAAATCATATATTTTATTTTTTAGATCCTCTACTTCTGTTTTGGGATAATATTTTTTTCAAAGTCCAAATACATATTCAAAAGGAACTTCGCTATAATCTTTATTAATAAAATAATTTGAATCAATATTTTGAACTTTTCATACATTTTTCAACTCAACATAAGAAAATATATCTAATTTATTTTGCAAGACTTTAAACACATCATCAATTTTTATTTTCATATTTAGAAAAAAATGGTTATTTTTTGTGGTCTATTGATAAACTGATATATATTTTATTGACAATTTGTGACAGCAAAAGTTGTTTGAACAAGTGATTAAGGAAGGGAAGAGGTAAGAGATTGTTTATTATTTACACTTTTAAATATATACATCTAATATAATATTTTTTGCTATTATTAAAAACAATAACATGAATAATTTTAATTTACCATCTAATATTGAGGCCGTTTCGCTATTAAAGTTTATTAGAACAATGGATGGCCAGCTTGTTGTTCCAATATATCAAAGAGAATATAAATGAACCAAAATGAAAAGTGTAAAAATTTGATGATTGGATATAAAAAAACTATTTGACAACAAAAATGGTTCACATTTTGCTGGTTTTATTATTTACAATACACAATCAAAAACTTATGATCAAAATGAATTGTTAATTATTGATGGTCAACAACGATTGACAACAATGTTTTTAATACTGAAATGTATATTAGATTTATTTAAAGAAGATAAAGAAAAAGACGATTTTAAATTTAAATATTTGTTCAAACAGGAAAAAGGCGAAATAAAGTTGCGTCTTAAAGAAGCAAATTCAAATTCCATGATTTTTTCAAAAATTATGAATGATATTGAATTAAATGAGGATGAACTTAAGTCTAATATTTATTGTGTTTTTAAATTTCTTCATGATGAAATAATGAAATATTCCAATCAAAGTATCGAAAATTTAATGTGTGCTTTGGAAAGACTTTATATTATTGCAATTCCGCTTGATAATAATCATGAGCCACAAAAAATTTTTGAATCCATAAACTCAAAAGGCGAAGGGTTAAAACCTGTGGACTTAATAAGAAATTATATTCTTATGGGTCTAGAAGCGAATTATCAACAAAAAGTTTATGAAAATTATTGATTAAAGTTTGAACAAATAATTGCTCCAGATAAAAGAGAAAAATTTTGATTAAATTTTATACGATTGAAAACAAAGGATTTATTTTGAAATACAAATCTATATGACAAATTTAAAGAATATTATGATTCATTACAAAATGATAATAAAAAAATAGAAATTTTTTTAGATGAATTGTTAGAATATTCACAGTTATTTAAAGATTTATATGAGCCTAAAGATACTGAAAATCCAGTAATAAGAGATTTTTCTAAATTAGAATCGTCTGGTTATTGTTCTTCTGTTGCGATGTTACTGTTTAAAATGTACAAACAAAAACAGATAAAAAAAGAATTATTTGATAAAATTTTCATATTATTAAACACTTATTTCATCAGGAGAGAAATATGTGATATAGATTATGATTTATCTCAAGTTTTAGTTCCGTTAATTGAAAAAATTGAAAAAAATCAACCTGATCTTTATGATTTTCTTTTATTCAAAATTGTAAATGTAAATGTAGATAATAAGGGACGAATGCCTGATGATGAAGAAGTAAAAAATGAAATTCATAATCAGGATGCTTATAAACATAGAAAAGGATATACCTCAGTTATATTTCGTAATATTGAAGAATCTCAAACTTCAGCAAAAAAGACTGAATTAGTGAAACCTTTAACAATAGAACATATAATGCCAAAGAAACCAAAGCCAAACTCCGAATATTGAAAATATTTTGAATCAACTAATGATATTGAATTCAAAAAATACTTAAACAAAATAGGAAATTTGACATTATTGACACGTGATGACAACATTTTGGCAAAAAATAGCGAATATGCAAAAAAATTAGATTTCTTTACTTACAAAGATTTGAAAATAAACGAGTTACTTTTTAAAACTAAAAAGTGAAACAAAGACAAAATTAATAAAAGAACAGATTGGCTTTGTAATGAATGCATTAAATATTTCCCATATCAAAAGTCATTAAAAAAGTTTAGCAAAACATATGACATTTGTTGTAATGTTAAAAACATTAAATATTCTGCATTATATGATGAAGATACAAAGTCTGTAACTGTCAAAAAAGGTACAAGAGTCTATGACTATTCTAATGATGAAGAAAATGAAAATTTTCCTTTATTTATTGAATTATGCGAAAATGGTACAATAAAAAAATATGAAGATAATAACTATTATTTCAATAATGATTATAGATTTGCACCAACTAAGTTAGGTGCAAATGTTTCTGCTAAATCATCATCAATAAATTTCCTTACTAATTGTTCATATAATGGCAAAGATAAGTGACAAAAATCAAAAGATTAAGAATTACATTTTTGAAATATTGAAATAATGTCTTCAACTTTCTTTACACAACCATATGTAGATGGTAATCTTTTATCTTTTTCATTATATTTAAAATCTCATTTAAATCCTGCACCAGTCGTTCGTTTATCTCTTTTGGATTCGTTACCTCGTTCGTGCAATAAATTTCAAGGTATATTAACATATTTGCAACAAGAAAAATATATTTCATTTGGGGCAATATCTAAGAAAAATATAAAATCATAGTCATTAGTTTTATGAACTGATTCATGCTGAAATTTGCTAGTTCTATCCATAGTTGCTGATTTTACTTCAACTCTTCAATTATTTATCTTAATATCTCAATTTCCTGTTTTTTCATTATCACCTTGTGTTCTAAAACCGCCAAGTTTAAAAACACTTTGCAAAAATTCTTGTGCATTTCTACCACGCTCATCAATGCTAAGGGAACGCACAGCTATAAATTTACAATCAGGTGATCACGGATCTTGTGTTTTACATGACTGTTTAGTGTTTTTAATTTGTTGTATAAATAGGTCGTCTAAACTTAAATTTTTACACATAAATATTTATCCTTTACAAATGTTTTGAAATAGTATAGACACATTTTTTGATTAAACTTGTTCTTAGATTTAAAGCAGAGTTTGTTGACAAAAAAGCATAATCATTAGATCAATCTGTACTTTTCAATTTTTGCAGAATTTTACTCTTATTTTTTTTATCCAATATGACTATTCCATAACCGCGTTTATTTGGTAAATCAAAAAATGATTTATATGCTTTCATACCAGAAAAACATGTTGATGGTAAATATAGATCGCATTCATCAATCATCTTAACATTTCTTTTTGATGAGCTTGTTGGTCCATTGGAAAGAGAATAAATCTTAACAATTTTGTCAGTGTTGTATGTCATACCAATTGTTTTGATATTAAAATCTTTTTTAGCTCAAATTTGAAATAGCGTTGCAACATCAATGCTCTTACCATCTGGATATTGGAAACTATTCAATGGCAATTTTATTGAAAAAACAAGTTTATGATGTAAAACTCTATTTTTAGGTGTGCCTTTACCATCGCTTTCAAAAAGCGGTGGTAAAATCATTGCAATAAAATCACATTTTTCAGCATGATTAATAAATCTTAAAGCTAAATTCCCTCTTAAACCAAAAGGAGGATTCCCAATTAATATTGTTTTTTTATTTGGAATCACATATTCCAAGAAGTTCTGTTTGATTAATTCTTTATTGCCTTTTGGGTCAATATCTATTCCGATTCTGCGTTTTTTTGGTAACAATTCAAAAAAATTGCAACAACCAGCACTTGGTTCAATAAAAGTATATTTTTTAGAGTCAATGTTATTATCTTTTAAAAATTTCAGCAAGATTTTGTAACATTTTTTAGCTATTTCTGGTTTTGTGTAAAATTGGTCTTTATTTCTTGCTGAAATATATTTGATGTATTGAGATACCTGCTTCCTGTCATTTGTTAATAAAATTAAATCTAAATAATACTGCGATGGAATAGAGTTATTGTTTACTCATCTAACGATTGTATTATTGTTTAAATTAAATTTATTTGCTAAGAAATCAATGCCATATTTTTTTCTCAATGAATAAAATAAATTTAAAAAATCTTTATCAGTGAAATGCTTAAAATTATGTCCATTTCTCATTTTTCCTCTATCTAATTATTATTTGCTGAATAATTACAATTATTAATATACCAAAAATACAATAAAATTGTATTTAATTACTTGTCACATTTATAGTCACTATGTGACTAGTATAAAAAATAGAGCTATGAGTGAAGTATAGTTTAAAGTGCCCAATTAATTAAACTTAATTCACTCAAATAAATTAAAATTGATGCATCTTGTCTAACTATGAATCAATAAAATTGACTCACAACATATCATATGAGTTGCTTTCTCGAATCGTGTACACTTAACATTAATGTGCTTGCATGGCAATATTTTTTCTAGTGATTTTTTAATATTATTTTTATGATTCCCAAAAAAAATATCTTCACAGATTATTGTTAAATCAATATTAACTATCTTTTTATTTTTAAGAAACATTAATGCCTTTTTTAAAATTTTTTGCGAATCTAAATTCTTGTTAAATTTATCACTATCAGGAAAATAATCACCAATATCTCCTTTCCCTAAAGCACCAAGTATTGCATTGCTAATAGAATGAAGTACAATATCACCATCTGAATGCGCCAATATTGACCATTCTGATTGCATTTTATAGCCTCCAATAACTATTATTTTTTTTCTCTTTACTAACTTATGTTGATCTATACCATGACCAATAAAAAACATAAATATGACAATTAATATTACTATTATAAAAATATGAAAATAATAAATTGTTTAGCTATTAAAGAAAAAATAAAAGAGCAACTGATTGAAGAAATCAAAATGCTAAAAAAACATAATGTTGTTCCAACATTAGCAATTATTCAAATTGGAAATAATAATGCAAGTAATATCTATATCAGAAATAAAATCAATTTAAGTAAAGAACTAAATACTAAAACTTTATTATTCCATTTTGATGAAAATGTACAAATTGAAACAATACAATTAAAAATTGATGAATTGAACAAAAACTCAGATATAAATGGTATTTTAATCCAATTACCTTTACCTAAACAAATTAATGCAAAACAACTTGTTAATAGAGTTAATCCTAAAAAAGATGTTGACTGTTTCACTTTTGAAAATATAGGAAAATTATGAACTGCCAAAAATGACTCACTAGTAATAAAAAGCTGTACTCCTGCTGGAATTATTGAAATTTTAAAAAAGTCAAATATTGAACTTTTAGGAAAGCATGTAGTTATTATTAGCCGTAGTAACATAGTGGGAAAACCACTTGCTGCTTTATTTCTTTTAGAAAATTCTACTGTTACTATTTGTCATTCTAAATCTAAAAATCTGCAATCATTAACTAAATCTGCTGACATTATTGTTGTTGCTGTAGGAAAACCAAAATTTTTAAAAAAAGAACATGTTAAGGATGGAGCAGTTATAGTTGATGTGGGAATAAATAGAGATGAAAACAATAAAATTTGTGGAGATGTAGATTCTGATAGTCTTATAAATATGGATATACATATAACACCTGTGCCTGGTGGTGTGGGCCCATTGACTGTAACTATGCTATTAAAAAATTTAATATACTTAACAAAAATTCAAAAGAACATAAAATAAAATGACTTGATGCATAATTTTACTTGCTGGTAAAAATACTAGATTCAGCAAAATACATGGAAAGAAAATTAATGAATTAATAAATAAAAAGCCGATGTTCATGCATGTTTTAGACACATGCAAAAAATGCAATTTTTTAGACAAAATAATCATTGTTATAAATAAAAAACATAAAAACGCATTCACCACTAGCAAACTGTATGATGTTGTTATAGGAAGTGAAAAAAATAGACAGGAATCAATCGACATCTGTTTGAATAAAATTAAAAAGAATATCAAAAAGGATGATGTTGTAGTAACACTAGATGGAGACAGACCTTTTGTTTCTGCAAGTTTAATAAAAAAAGTAGTAAATGTAGCAAAAAAATATAATGCCGCGAGTGCTATAATCCCAGTGCATGACTCGATTATTAAAATAAAAAATACATGCAACTACATAGATAGAAAATATTTATTTGCTGTGCAAACCCCTCAAGCTTTTAAATTCAAAATGTGAAAAAAAACAAAATCTAACCAAGGTACAGATTTCTTTTCATCAATTGGATTTAATTTAAAAAAAGAAAATTTTGTAATAGGGGAATTAGAAAACTTTAAGATTACAACTAAAACAGATCTTAAATTTGCAAAAAAATTAATTATCTAATAAAAATTTTTTTAGTGTCTGGAAGAACAATTTTTCTTCCTCAAAGAAACACATATGCGAAGAATTATAGAAAGTAGCAATTGTTAAATTTGATAAATGTTTAGAAAAATTTTTAATAGTTTTTTTATATGGAATGATTTTGTCATATCTGCCTAGACATAATAATGTTGGTGTTGTAATTTTTTTCTGATAACTGTGCATCATTAAAAATCATCTTGGGGACATCATTATTTTGTGGCCCAGATAGTTCATTTGTTTGCTATTATTTTCTTTCCCTGGCAACAGAAATAATTTATTCTTCGAGTTAATGTCTTTATATACCAAAGAAAGCAATTTCTCATGCCCTGAATTATTTTTAGGAAAAAAATTAAAAAGAAAACAAAATGCTTTATAAATACATGCAAAATTCATTGGTGAAATAAGAATTAATTTTTTTATTAAATCAGGCCTTTTACTTGCAACAATAGAAGCTATACAACCACCCATTGAATGACCGATCAAATAAATATTTTTTAATGAATGCTCTACCATGAAATTAATAACATAATCACTCATGAAATGAAAATTTAATTTTTTTTTCATTTCGGAGTTATTCGGTGGAATTTTATTCCCACCATGCCCTGGTAAATTTATGGCATAAAATTCAAAAATTTTCCCTAATTCCTTATCCAAATGGAAATATGAATAATTACCAGAATAACCATGAATAAAAAATATTGTTCCTATATATTTTTTTGGTTTATTTCATAAGTAAATTGGGTTTTTCATTTTCGTTAAATTGTTTTGTGTGCCTTTTTAAAAGTATCAAATATGAACCTGCTCCATTTACCATAATCTTATAATTTTTAAACTTATCTAATTCCATATAATGTTTTTTAACATCAGGATATAATTTAAAAACTGATTCTTGCAAATTATTATAACATGTTACACTACTAATATTGTTGGTCATTATTTCATAAAATGATTTATTAAAATCAGGACTATTTTGTTTGTTGCTATTATCAAATTCTTTATAAACTCTTTCGGATAATGATAACACATTTATTGGGTAGATTTTAAACTTAACAAAAATTTTATTTAATGGAGTAATGCAGTCTCCGTAATTTCTTACTAAAGCAAATTTATGACCAGATAAAAAAAATGGTATATCGCTCCCTAAATTTAAAGCAATATCAAATAAATTTTCTGGTGACAATTTAATCCTGTTTTTTTTCAAAATATATTTAATTACGGTTGCTGCATTGGATGCCCCGCCACCTAAACCACTACCTATTGGAATGTTTTTAATTATGGTTATTGTATAAACAAGGTTGACATTTGGGAAATTCGTCTTTATTCAATTAATTGTTTTTTTTACTATACAATTTTTTATTTCTAATGCATTTTTATATTTGTCAAAATACAAAATTTTTAATGTTTTTGACTTGCTTATTTTAATTTTGTCATACAAGCCATAATACAATGAAAAAATAGATTCTATTTTATGTTTTTGTTCATCATTTTGTTTCCTATGAACATTAAGAAGTAAATTTATTTTGGAATATGATTTCAAAAAAAACATATTTATGGGTTGAAATGCTTATACATCTCGTATAAAACATCGTTATCTAATTCCTCCACTCTTAAATTTGGAGAGAAGTTGAATTTTTCATATAAATGATTTATTGATTCTTTAGATAAGAAAGATCTTAAATTGTTGGATAAATTTTTTCTCTTATTTTGAAATACTCTTCTTAAAAATTTAAAAAAATTCACATCAAATAACTTGTTGTTTTTTGTTATATCAATAAAAGTAGAATCAACTTTAGGAACTGGATAAAATGACATTTTTGAAACATTAAATAATTTAGTGCATGTGGCATAATAATTAATTAATGCACTAAATGCTCCATGTTTTTTTTGGCATTTAAAATTCAATATTTTCTCAACAAACTCTTTTTGAAGCATACAAATCATTTTCTTTATAGATTTAGTGTTTAAAAACTTAATAATGAAAGGGGTAGTAATTGAATAGGGTAAATTAGCAACTATAATAGTATCTTTAAATTTTTTTGCAATATTTTCAAAATCGACATCCAATGCATCGTCATTAATTAACATAAGGTTTGAATTATTTGAAAATTTCTTGTTTAAAAAAGAAAATAACCTCTTATCAAACTCAATACCAAAAATAGCTTGTTTGAACTCTAATAAGCGTTCGGTTAATGCGCCAAGACCAGAACCTATTTCAATTATTGAGTCAAACTTATTTTTTTTTACTTCAGTTATAATTTTTGATGCAATTCCATCATCAACTAAAAAATTTTGACCATATTTTTTAGAAAAATGAAAATTGTTTTGCTTAACATATTTTAAAGTATTAGATATATCCATTAAACTTAATTAAATTCTAAATTGTTGAATTTATATTTAAATTTTCTTTTATGCTGGTTAATGATAATCCTATGCATTACATATGATTGCAAAATAGACATTATTGCATTAAAAAACCAATATACACCAACGCCGCAAGGTGTAAAAATTGCTATTAATGACATCAGCCCAGTAAAAGCATACTGAATTAATTTTTTCTTTTTTCCTTCTTTTTGTCCTTTTTCAGAGCTTGCTATTGCATTTCTACGATTACGTAATTTTGCCCAATACTGAGGCAACCATGATGATAAAAATTGTGTAGGTAATATTATTAACAAAAAGAATATATATGTTCAACCATTATTAAGAAAATTGCCAAAAATTTGATTCATTGGAACCAATGAAAAATTTCATAAATTAAATAAAACAGTTGCTTTCATTGGTCTTAATATTGTCACAACCCTATAAATAATTAAAAAGATTGGCAATGTTAAAAACATTTGCTCAAAGGCTGAAAATGGATGAACATTGTGTTTTTTATACAAATTCATTATCTCTTGCTGTTTAAGTTGCCTTGAAGTCATGTCATTTAGATTTTTATATTTTGCATTTATTTCAGAAATCTTGCCACTTAATTCAGACATTCTCTCATTTTGAATAGTAGATTTAATCGTTGCTGCTAATGTTAAAGCACGAATTATAACAATTAAAGTTAATAAACTTAATAAAGCACCTAAACCTCCCCAAAAATCATGTAACCCCCAACAAATATTCATACAAATCAATGCGCCAGGATAGACAAACAATGCATAAAACAACCCATAATCAAGTGTTCATGAAGTAAATGAATGAAATTGTTGTGTAGAACTTGATGATAAGTCATATATATAATTACCAGTTGTACCAAATAAAAACCCAAATTCCAAACCTGAACCTATTTCAGTAGAAGATGCTACAGTTGGATCAAATGATGATTGAAAACATCCTCATAAACCAATAGCAAAAAAGAAAATTAGAATTAATATTTTTGTCCATTTCCAAACTATTTTAAACACTTGTTTAACAAAAGAAGTCTTAGATTTTGGATCAACTCAAAATGGACTAGAGACCACATTATCGTTATGAGTTTTTTTTAATGAATTATAAGTAAAAGCAGGTTTTTGACTCATTGTTATCAAATAATTTGTTTTATTTAGTTAATTTATTTTATTAAATAAGATAGAAAAAGATTCAAAATTAGAAGAATATTTCTTACAATCATAATTTTTCTTTACTATTATTATTAAATTTACTTTTTTTGTTATGTTTAATCTTCTAATAAATGTTCTAATTTGCCTTTTAATCTTATTTCTTGTTGTAGCTTTTTTAAAAAATTTCTTACTTACTGAAATCAAATATTTAAATTTATTTGAATTTAAATAAGAATATCTAAGTATGAAAATATTATCAAATTTAGACTTAGAATTGTTTAATAAAAGCTTCACATTATCATTTTTATTAAGAGTTGCAAAATTTCTAATTTTCATCAGAAGTTGACAATTTTCTTCTGCCTTTTAAACGTCTAGCTTTTAATATTTTACGACTTTTTGAAGTTGAATTTCGTTTTCTAAAACCTGATACTTTAGCACGTTTTCTTTTATTTCGCTGAAAAGTTCGTTTCATAATAAAATTTCATTTATTTTGTGTATTATATAAAAACATAATAAAACTACTTCCAAAAATTCTTTTAAACTTCAACAAATGAGTACAACAGAGAAAATTAATATTCAACTAATAAAAAACAAATTTTCTGAGATTAAAAAAAATATAGAGAAAAAAATAAAAAATACAGAAAATTTTAATAACTTTATTAAACCAATGGATATTTATTCTATTGATAATGAAACACTAATTATCACTGTAAAAAACAAATTTATAAAAAATGTTGTTGAAACAAATTATCTGAAAATAATTGCAGATGAAATAAATAATACATTTAATAGTTTAATTAAAGTTTCATTAATAGCTGAGGATGATGTAAAAGAAAAAATTAAAAAAGAAAACACAGATGAAATTTTTTCATTAAATAAGACTAATATTAAAGAAAACAAAAATTTTGATAATTTTGTTGTTGATGAATTTAATAAAGAAGCATTTTTAGCTCTTGATTCATTAACAAAAAACAATGTTACTTCTAATTTTTTTTTCATTAGTGGAGGAGTAGGTTTAGGCAAAACGCACCTGTTAAATGCGGTTGGTGTGGAAATGTTTAAAATCAACAAAAACAAAAAAATATTATATGTAGATTCTGATGAATTTATTAGAGAAATATATGATTCCATCATTAATAAAAACAACCAATTAGAATCAATTAAAAAAAAATATGAAAATGTTGATTTATTTTTATTTGATGATTTTCAGTTCTTATCTAAAAAAACAAAAATTATTGAAATATTTTTTAGCATTTTTAATCACTTAATGAAAAACAATAAAATGATTGTTATTACATGCAATACTTCACCAAATAATCTTGTAGGGTTCGACCAATATGTGATTTCAAGATTATATTTAGGCTTAAACTTAGAAATACGCAAACCTTCTGTTGAAAATATTTATAAAATTTTGTGTAAAAAACTATCTGAATATAATCTAAATTACACATTCCAAAAAGAAGCTATGTTATATATATCAAGAAGATGTAATGAGGATATAAGAAAGTTAGAAGGATTAATTTTTAAAATTTCATTTTATTTGAATATTAATCATTTTTCAAACAACTTTGTCTCTTTAGAAAATGTTAAACAAATTTTGCAAAATGAAAATGAAGAGAATAATGAAATTTATGAAATAAATCCGAATGTTGTGATAGAAAATGTTTGTTTAACTTATGGTGTAGAACTAAAAATGATCAAATCAAAATCAAGAAAGAAAAATATATCTAATGCAAGACATGTTTGTATGTATATATTTAGAAAAAGATTTGATATGCCTTATGAAAAAATTGGGAAATATTTTGGAAATAGAAACCATTCAACTGTTATAGAATCTATTAACAAAATTGAATCTTTAATATTAAAGGATGAAAAATTAAAAGAATATATTGAAAAAATATATAAAAATTTGTAGTTTTCAACATTCCAACAACTATATTAATAATATAAAATAAATAAAAATAAATATAAATATCAAACAATATTAGCAACATGAAATTTGAAATTAAAAAAAATATATTAACTAAAGCACTACTATTAACAAATAAAACGTTATTAAATGATGATTTAAATCAATCATTTAATAGTTTATTGTTTGATGTTAAAGAAAATGAAATTTCAATTTCAAACTATAACAACAATTTTGCAAGTTTAATAAAAATCAATCAAGTTAAAATTTACTCAGAAGGTATATTTTTAATAAAAGGAAAAATTTTAATAGATATAGTTAATAATTTAAATAATGATTTAATTTTATTTGAAATTATTGATAATTCAATTCTTTCTATAAAAACTAATGACTTCACTTCACAACTTAATTTATTAAATTCAGATTTATTCTCAAAATTAGATTTTGAATATAAAGATTGAGTAAATATAAAATTAAATAAAAATTTTATAAACAACTTATCAGAAAAAATTTCTTTTTTCACCTTTTCTAACAACATCACAAACAATATTTTAAATGGTGTATTAATAGATTCAACTCGTTTAAAAAATAAAATAGAAGCTATTGCTACAAATTCTTATTATTTAGGTTATATCCAAGATGAATATATTGGTGAAAATTTCAAAATCATCATTGATGTAAAAACAATTAAATTTATAAAAGTTATTAATGATATTTCAAAAAATGAAAATGTTTTTTATACAAATGGTAAAAAACTTTTAATAAAAGATAATGATAATAATTTATTTATGTGTAAATTATTAGAAGGAGAATACCCATCTGTTTATAAAGTTTTAGAAGAAACATATCCTTATAATTTTTCAATTAAAAAGAATTTATTAAATAATTCATTAAATGTATCATCAGTTATAACCCAGTCTGATAATTCTCCTAAATTAGAAATAATAATAAACAAAAACCAAATTAATTTAATTGCAAAGAGTAACGAATTTGGTATAAGTAATGAAAAAATACCTGTTGAGTTTTCCAATGATATTAATCAAATAAAATTTATTTTGAATTTAAAATATTTAAATCAAATGGTAAAAATTTTCCCAGATGAAGAAATAATTTTTAATTTTATTTCAAATGACAGACAAATATGCTTCACTTCAGAAAGAAATAAAAAATATAAATTTTTACTTTTACCAATTAAACAATAAAATTTAAATAAAATATTGTTAATATTTTAATTATGGGATTGTCAGCTGGAATAGTAGGGCTTCCCAATGTGGGAAAATCTACTTTATTTAATACTATTACTAATTCAAAAGTGTTAGTAGCCAATTACCCTTTTTCTACAATAAACCCTAATGTTGGTATTGTACAAGTTAATGATAATCGTTTAATTAATTTATCCAATATTGCTAAATCAGAGAAAACAACTTTCGCTACATGTACTTTTGTTGACATTGCTGGCTTAGTTAAAGATGCAAATATTGGTGAAGGCCTAGGTAATAAATTTTTATCAAATATAAGAGATGTTGATTTAATTTGTCATGTTGTAAGATGTTTTGATGATAAAGAAATACTTCATGTTTACAATAAAATTGATCCAATACGAGATGTAAAAATTATTAATGATGAATTGATTCTTTCAGATTTACAAATGGTTGAAACTATCATATCTCATTCAAAAAATAAATTAATAAATAGCAAAAATCTAACAGAATTAGATTTACTTAATAAAGTTAATGATTTATTAAATAATGGTTGTTTTTTAAATAAAAATAATTGATCAGAAAAAGAACTTTTAATATTAAAAAAATACAATTTTTTGACATTAAAACCTATGATATATATTTCTAATGTTAATAGTTCTGATATTGCTAATCCAAGTAATAATATCTTTTTTAAACAATTAAAAGAATATATTATTAATGAAAATAGTAGTAATTTGGTGATACCACTTTCTATTTCTCTTGAATATGAAATATCTACATTAAAAAATGATGAAAAAAAAGAAATGCTTAAAGAATTTAAAATAGATGAAATTGGATTAGATATTTTAATTAAATCAACTTATAAGCATTTAGGTTTACGAACATTTTTTACTACTGGGGAAAAAGAAACAAAAGCTTGAACTTTCAAAGTTGGGATGTCAGCTCCAGAATGTGCAGGAATAATTCATTCTGATTTTCAAAAAGGTTTTATAAAAGCAGAAATTTGTTCATATGAAGATATTATGAAATTTGGTTCAGAAGCAGCAGTGCGACAAAACGGCAAAATGAGATTAGAAGGCAAAAATTATATTATGCAAGATGGTGATGTTTGTCTTTTCAAATTTAATGTATAGTATTTATATTTAATTGTGTGATATGAAATTAAATGCATTTAGTAAATTAAAAGGGTGAATAGAAGTTATATGTGGTCCAATGTTTGCTGGAAAATCTGAAGAATTATTAAGACGTATAAATTGTTTTAAATATGCAGATATTTCTTATTTAATATTCAAACCTAAAATTGATGTTAGGTCAAAGAATTTAATAAAATCCAGAGACGGTAGACATATTAGTGCAATTGAAGTTTCCACTTCTAATGATATATGGGAATATGTTACAAAACATAAAAATATTGATGCAATAGCAATAGATGAAGCACAATTTTTTGATAAAAATTTAGGCATTGTTTGTAATAAATTAGCTGATAAAGGCTATGTTGTATATGTAGCTGGGCTTGATTTAGACTTCAAAGGCGAACCTTTTGAAGGAATTGCAAGCACACTAGCTTATGCTGATAAAGTTACTAAATTAACAGCCATATGTACTGTTTGTGGTGCAGAAGCAACACGGACACAACGTTTAATAAATGGAAAACCAGCTTCTAAAACTGACAATCTTATTAAAATAGGTGATAATGAATTTTATGAATCACGATGTAGGCAGCACTATAAATTAAAAGATTAGCTATTATTGATTACCTGTAGTGCAGTGATATATGTTAATTGAAGAACATCATTTTCATTTGCTCCTCTTGACAAATCATTAACAGGTTTATTTAAACCTATGATTACAGGCCCTATTGCTTGATAATTTCCTAATCTTTGTGCAATCTTATATCCAATGTTTCCAGCATCAATATTTGGGAACACAAAAACATTAGCAGGTGCATTTCATTCTAATTTTTTTGCTTTCTTTCTCATTACACTCATGTCGATTGCTGCATCAAATTGAATTTCACCAAAGCATTTATATTTAGATGTAAATTCATTGTCATTACTAACCATAGCAAAAGCTTTTTTAACTTTATCGACTGAATCTCCCTTTCCACTGCCATCAGTTGAGTAACTAAGCATTGCAACTCTTACTTCATCAATTAATGCAATGTTTTTTGCAAAAATTGCTAGTGATTTAGTAATTTCTGCTAATTCTTCAGGTTTTGGATCGATGTTTACTGATGAATCCCCAAAAACTAATCTAGAGCCATCTTTTTCCATAATAAAACCACTGCAGACAATCTTTGTGCCATTTTTAGGTCTAACTATCTGTAAAGCAGCTCTTAATGTATCAGCTGTGGAATATTCAATCCCACAAATTTCGCAATCCGCTTCACCCATTGCTACCATTGTAGAAGCAAGAAAATTAGATTTTTTAACTAGTTCTTTTGCCTGTTCTAATGTTACATTTTTCTTTTTTCTCAATTCATAGACAAAATTAGCATATTTAGTTAAATCCATCTCTTCAATAAAAACTGATTGAAACAATATTTCAACATTATTAGGGAGTTGATTTCTTGAGTTAAAAATAACTATAGGTTTTATATTTAAATCCTCTTTGCAAATTTTATTGGCCACAGAAATGATAGTTTTATTCCATCCTTCGGGAAAAACAATTTTTACAATTTGTTTTTTAGCTTTTATCTTTTCTTTTATTACATCAAATATTTTCATAGAGTTTAGCTTGTTTAAAATCAATATGATTATATAATTTATAGATACTTACGAATCCTTGTAAATATGAAATTTACAAAAAGAGCAATATTTCCTGGCTCATTTGACAATTTACATAGTGGTCATATTGACATTATTAAAAGAGCTAGTAAGTTATTTGATGTGCTATATGTTGTTGTTTCTGTGAATGCTGATAAAAAATATTGTTCTACACTATTAGAGCGATTTAAAAAAGTTAAAGCAAATGTTGATAAATTAAGACTTAAGAATGTTAAAGTTATATGTAATGATGGTCTTACAGTTGATGTTGCCAAAAAATTTCATTGCAAATATATAGTCAGATCTATTAGGAGTATTGACGATTGCGATTATGAATTAGATATCGCAAATACCAACCGTCATTTAAATCCTGCCATTGAAACTATTATTTTTGTTGCATCTAAACAGTACAAAAATATATCATCTTCAAAATTAAAAAAAATTAAGTATCAACTAAAAAAGAAATTGCATAAAAATTTAGGGGCCGTACATTCAATTAATAATAAAAGAAAATAAATTTTACTTTGTTTTGCATCAATGAAAATAAAATTTGGTTTAAAATAGTAAGCTTATTGCATTTATAATTGTTATTTGATATTATGTATTTAGTAATAGATATTGGAAATAGTTTTGTTAAAGCTTATATTTTTAATTGGAAAAAGCAAGTAATCAAAACAGATTTAACACGAAATGATTTACTAAATGATATTTTTTTTGTAAAGTTAACTAGGTCAATAGAAATCAATAAAATAATTATTGGTGCTTCTGCTCCATCTATGATAGACAAAGTTGTAAAAATATTAAAAAAAATTACTAACATAGTTCCTCATATAGTAACCCCAAAAAAATTTGAAAGTATTTTTGATTTATCACGATTTGAAATTGATAAAATTGGAGTAGATATTTTAGGGTTTTCATTATTTTTGAAAAGAAAATTTAACAAGGCAATAGGGATATCTTTCGGCACTGCCAATTTTGCTACTGGAGTTGATAACAATAAAATGTATGGAGCAATAATTTGACCAAACAAGTGTAGCATAGAAGAACTTGTTAAAAAAACTGAACTAATTAGTTGTGAGGCAATAAGCAATTTAGTTGGTGACGACTCATTAGATTTTGGGTATGATACACAAACAGCATTAATGTATGGAAATAATTTTGTTAAAAAAGGTGGTGCCCCTTTTTTAATAGAATATTTTTCAAAGCAATTGTCTGTAAATAAATTTTGTTTGACTGGTAACAATATTTCTAATAAAGAAAAAGATAAGATTTTAAGGACAAATTTGGATGTATGTTATATTCCAGAAGCAGTTTCTTTAGGCTATTTATTTTTATGTAGTTAAAACTATATTCAATTTTTTTTAAAGGGATCTTTATTTTCTAGATCTTTAAAATTATTTTGCCTAACAAAATCAAAAGAAAGCATTGCAACACAATTTGAAAGATTTAATGCTCTAACATTTTTTGATATAGGGATTCTTATTGTTCTTTCAATATTTGCTTTTAGTATATTTTTATCAATCCCAGTAGATTCTTTGCCAAATATCAAATAATTATCACATTCAAAATTGTATTTTATTTTGCTAGTATTATATTTTCCATATCTGGTTATGTAATAAATTATTGATTCATTTGATATTTTATTTGTATCAATAAATTCTTGATATTGGTCATATTCCATTATTTTCATTTTATTTAGAAAATTAACAGAGCTTCTTTTAATCCGTTTATCATTAAGAAAAAATCCATATGGTCTAATTAAATGTAGTTTGCAATTAAAAGCATAGCATGTTCGTATTATGTTACCTACATTTTCAGGAATTTCTGGTTCAAATAAAACAATATGCAACATACAAATTAATTTTTTAAATATCAAATAGCGATAACTGATCAGATTCTTTCAAATTAGTAGTAATTTTTAATTCATCCAATTCTTTTAACACTGTAGTTGAAAAACCGCCACGTTTCATTAAATCTTCTTTTGAGGTAAAATGTTTTTCCATTCGGGAATTATAAATATTTCTTGCCGCAATTTCACCAAGTCCATTAACACAAATAAATGGTGGCATTATTTTCCCTTCATCAATTAAAAAATTTGTGTTATGAGCTTTTGTAATATCTATATTTTTGAAAGACAATCCTCTTGCAAACATTTCAAGCATTACCTCATATACTGTTAACATGTCTTCTTCTTTCTTTTTTATACTTTGTTTAAGAACATTATCATTTGATCGTTGTTTGATATTAGCTATTTTCTTTTCAACTTCATCTTTCCCAAGCAATGCTGTTCTTAGGTCAAAGAGATCTGATTTGATTGTAAAATAAGTTACATAAAATTCTAGTGGATAATGTAATTTATATCATGCTACTCTTAAGGCCATTATAACATATGCTGTGGCATGGGCTTTTGGGAATAAATATTTAATTTTTAAGCATGAATCTATGTATCAGTCTGGTATATTATGTTGTTTAATAATATCTAATTCATTTTTTTGAATTCCTTTTCCTTTACGAACACTTTCCATAGTATTAAATGCTACCTGTGTATCAACCCCATTACTAATTAATTTTGTCATTATTCCATCCCTACAACTAACAACATCTGACAAAGTTAGTGAATTATTTTTAATTAATGACGCAGCATTATTTAATCATACTCCTGTTCCATGACTTAAACCAGAAATGGCTATTAAATCATTAACAGATTTAGGTAAAGCAATTTTTAAAATATTACGGACAAAAGTAGTTCCAAATTCAGGAAGTCCTATTACACCTGTAATTTCTCCACCTATGTCTTTTGGACTAATATTTAATACTGAAACATCACTAAACATTTTTAGAACATTTTTTTCATTTAGCGGTACTGTAAGAGGGTCAACATTTGTTAATTTATGTAAAATTCTTAATTTTGTAGGGTCATCATGACCTAATATATCAAATTTTAATAATTGGTCATGAAGGCTATTGAAGTCAAAATGTGATGAAAAAAATTGTTTTTTGTCATCGGCAGGATAATTATAGGGAGTGAAATCAAAAATATTCGTTTCTTTTGGGAATATAATAATTCCTCCAGGATGTTGTCCAGTGGTTCTTTTTACATTTGTGCACTTAGAAGCGACTCAATCTAATTTAGCAGAATTTATTATCTTGTCATTATTTTTTTGCTCGTAAAATGTTTTTACATACCCAAACGCAGTTTTTGCAGCTATTGTTGATATTGTCCCCGCTCTTAGTGTATGATCATTTCCAAACATCTTCCTAATGAAATTATGTGCTTTTAATTGGTATTCACCAGAAAAATTTAAGTCTATATCTGGTACTTTATCGCCATGAAATCCAAGAAACACTTCAAATGGTATGTTGTGCCCATCAGATTTTAAAATTTCACCACAATGAATGCATTTTTTTATCGGCAAATCATATCCATTTGCTGCATCATTAGAAAATTCAAAATGTTTACATTTTGGGCATAAATAGTGAGGAGGTAATGGGTTTACTTCAGTTATACCCATTAAATATGCAACAAATGAAGAGCCAACAGAACCACGTGAACCAACTAAATACCCATCACTAACAGATTGCTTTACAAGTAGACTGGCAATTCAATATATATTTGCAAAACCATTTGATAGAATTGATTTTAATTCTTTATCAAGTCGTTTTTGTAATTCTTTATGAATATTATCGCCATAATATTCTTTTAATTTGGCCATACAAATGTTTTGAACATTATTATCTGCATTAGCTAATTTTGGAGTGTGTAATTTTGTTTTAATTGGAATTAGATTGTTAGGAATATTATTTGAAAATAATATTGAATTATTTATAACTACATCATCAATTACTTTTTTGTCATTTAAGAAGCCAAATTCTTTTAGCATCTCTTCAGTTGTTCGTAAATGGTTTTTAGGGATTACATTATTTGGTTGTGAAAAGCTATACAATCTATGTCTTTTTCCATTTAAAAGTTTTGAATTAATGAAAACTTCACGCCCTATTGAATCTCAAGGATTTAAATAATAACAATCCGATACAGCTATGACTTTTTTATTGAGTTTATTTGATGCATTTATTATTTTTTTTATTATTGTTTGTATTTGGTCAAGTGTAATATTTTTTCTATTTATTTCGTGTAATAAATTATCAGGAGGAGAAATAAAAACATAGTCAAAATACTTAATTTTTTCTTCTAACTCAGAAACCGTATCATTCATCGCACTATCAAATAAGGATGATTCTATAGGGTGATTAGCCACTATAAATTGATCACGATATTTATCAATTTCATCATAAAAAGTCCGAGGAGAACCATATAGAAATTTTGTATTAGCATCAGACACAATTTTATATAAAGTTGGGAATGCACTGTTTATTTTTGGATAGATAATTAAATAATTGTTAGCGAACTGTCTAGTATAGTAATTGTCGCTAGTTTGTTTATATAAGTCGTTTATTGTAGTTATGTTCTTATTTTTTAATATTTCTAACATTTTTTGTCATATTTTAAGCAAAATTTCTGTATCAAAATCTGCTCGATGGGCAATTAACTCATTGTAAGTAAATTTATATTTTCGGGCAATTGCTCCTAAATTGTGTTGTGTCATTTCTTCATTAATCAAACGCGAAACTTGCATTGTATCAATAATTGTATTTGTTAGCAATGCCATTTTATTTTGTTCCAACTTTTTATTAATAAAACGATAGTCAAAATTTATTCCATTATGAGCAATCAGAATACAATTGGCAAAAAAAGTTTTAATTCGATTCAATGCTTCTTTTATTGGAACGCCTTCTTTTTGCAAAATTTCATTTGATATGTGTGTTTTTTGACTTATGGCATCACTGATTGGTTTGCTAGGTTTAATGAAAAAATTAATTTTTTCAATAATACATTGATTTTTCAACTTTATAGCTCCAAATTCTATTAATTCATCAAATTCATTTATTAAACCTGTTGTTTCAATATCAAAAATTACCATTTCTGAATTAACGAGAGAGCTATTAGTTGGGTTTAGAACAATTGAATGTCTATTAAGTGCATTTAGTTCAACACCATATATAATTTTTTGATTTAATTTTTTAGATTCATGATAAGCACCAGGATATGCATGAACATTATTTCTATCAACAATTGAAATGGCATTCCAGTTAAATTTTTTAGATTGTTCAACAATGGAGTTTATTGAAGATAAGCCATCAAATGAAGACATATTAGAGTGTGTTAATAATTCTATTCTTTTGATAGGACAGGAATCAGTTCTATTGAATTTTTTAGGCACTTCAATTGTTTTAATTTTTAGTATTGTTCCGCAAAGTTCATTATTATGAAATTGACTAATTTTAAAATTACACTCAGCCTTTATCCAATCATTAATTTTCAAATTATTAAGATATTTCTCGGTTAAGCTATTTTTTTTTCAAGATTGTTGATTTTTGTTATTGCCAATGAAAGAAGTCAACCTTATTGCTTGTTCATTATCACTAACTCAAATGTTGAAAATTAAATTATTAGTTTTTGTTTTACTTGATTGAATTTTAAATATATATCCTTCAATTGTTGTATTTGTCATGCCATCTTCTAAATCAGAAATGGATACAACATTACTGTTATTTATTGAATTTAATTTATTAAATAAATTAGTGTCACGAGAGCTAGTAGTATTTGATTCAATAGTTTTTTGTATATTTGAGGAAGTAGTGGCTTTATATAAGTCAACGCTCTGTCTATTTTTGTTAAGTAACAAATTAATTTTAGTTATCGGAAAACCTGCAAGTTTAAAATAAGATAACATTTTTTCTTGGTTATTTTTTAAGAATGTGAATTCATGATTTCCATAGTAATAAATATCTATTTGATTTTTATTATTCAAATTATTATTTGTTGTGCAAAATAAATTAGTTAATTGATTATCATATGATGAAATTTTGTTTACAATAAATGAAAAATAATCATTTAATTCCTTGTTAGAATACATTAAACTAAATCCACTTAAATTAAATTCAAAATTATTATTATTTCTTAGTTTAATATCTAATAGTTTTTCATATAACGCAATAGGCATTATTTTGTTTATTTTTACATTTATGAAGAATGAATTGTTTGAATTGTCATAGCCATTATCTAAACTAACATATTCATCTAAGATATCACATTCTTCGCTTGTTAAAATCTTTGTTTTGATAAAAAAAATTTTAAATTTATTATCCATATACCATGAACTGAGTTATAAAATAATTTATTATTTTAGACTTTTATATATTTTTTTCGCTTTATTAACATAATGGCTTATTCCTGACCTTGTTATACTAATAGAATATTTTTGCTTAAATAATTTAACTAAATCATTTAAAGATGCAGAAGGATTAGATATTCTTAATGCACAAAAATGTTTAAATTTTTTATGTTGCTTTTTGTATATTTTTGTGTTGTAAATCTCTTTAATTATTCTTATTTGTTCATTCCCTGCTTTTGTTGATTTACTAATATTTGATATATCCAAATTGTTTAATCGATGTACTTGATTAGATAAATCTCGGGAAATAATTTTATCTTCTAAATAATATAGTGAATCCTTTGCATCAACTATTTTTAAGAAATCAGAAATTTCTGCCCCCTTTTTTAAGTAAAGTATCGAACTGTATTTTCGTTTTATTAACGAAGGGGAAATTTTATATGAAAATAAAATCTCTTGTAAAAATTTTAAATAATTGATATTGCTGCTTCTAAATTCTAAGTGATATGATGTTTTTTTTGAAATATTATTAATACTCCCCCCGCTAAGAAATGCACCTATTAAAAATGATTTTTTTTCATCTTGGGATATATTATTTTTTGAGTAGGTATAGTTAAAAATATTTGATTTATTAAAATTTTTATTTAATTCTTTTTCTTGTATGACAATTCTAAATGTTCTCATATTGTTAAATTTATTTAATTCACTATATTCCAATGTGAATTTTATTTTGTAGATATTTTTAAGTATTTTTGCAATGAAATGAATAATAAAAGAAAAATTGGAATCAATTATTCATTCGCTTTTGCCTTGAAATAAATTTATTTTAAGTCTGTTGATCAAATAAGAGTCAAGAATTTTTTGTAACATTTTTTTTGAATATGCAATATTACATAATTCATGTTTAATGTTTTCACTGAAAGTAGTCATTATTTTTTAGAATTTAGATAATTAATTGCTGATAATGCAGCAACTGTAGCCTGTCCAATGGCGCTAGTTATTTGCTTAATTGATTCATGATTACAATCACCAGCCGAAAATAATCCTGGTATAGATGTAGACATATCTAGATTATTAATAATATATCCTTTGTTATCACACAAATCTTTGTATTTAATAAATTCTGTTTGTGGCTGTTGTCCTTTAGAAATATAGACAAATTTGCATGGGATATTTAATGATGTATTTTTTTGATTTATATCAATTGAATTAATTACTTGTTTGTCACCATTAATTTTTTTGATATAAGCTTCATTAAATATTTTAATCTTCCCTAATGATAATAGTTCTTTAATTTTGCTATTGCTAGTATCAAAATTAGGATATTCATTGATAATAGATATTTTTGATGCTATATTTGAAAGGTAAATAATATTATTGATAGTAATATTGTCGTTTCCTACTATACAAACTTCACAATTTTTTGCTAAATTTCCATCACAAACCACACAATAACTGATGCCTTTGTTTAAATAATAATCAGCATTCTCGCATTCAATTTTTTTAGGTGCAACACCAGTAGCTATTATTAATGATTTGCAAAATCATGTTCCACCTCCATCACAATAAACCACATGGTAATCACCATGTTGGTCAATCATGTTGACATTTCCAAATATTGCAACCCCACCAAGAGACTCAACTTGGCTATACATTCTTAATGCCAAATCTGCTCCTTTTATTTGATTAAAACCTGGATAGTTTTTAATTAAATCAATATTTACAATTTTCCCACCAGGAATATTTTTTTCTATGTAACCATTTTTAAATCCAGCTCTTGATAAATAAATGGAAGTAGTTAATCCAGCAGGTCCTCCACCAATAATCAATGCATCGAATGTATTTGCATCATTCATCATTATCTTTTGCAAAGCCATAACAATTGATAATTAATATAATTATTTTATATTACTAAAATAATTGTTTTGTATTCTGTTTCTCTTGCATTATTATGAAGTTTTTTAAAAAAAAATATTACATTACAACACCAATATATTATGCATCAGGCAAACCACACATCGGGCATGCTTATACCTCCATATTAGCAGATACTTTTGCTAAATATAAAAGATTGTTTGGGCATAAAGTATTTTTATTATCAGGACTTGATGAACATGGTCAAAAAATTAATGACAAAGCTAAATCATCAAATATGGAACCACAAGATTTTGTTGATCAAATAAGTTCAAACTTTAAAATTTTATGGGATGAATTAGGGATTTTTTTTGATGGCTTTGTAAGGACAACAGATCAAAATCACACCTTAGTTGTTCAAAATGTTTTTAGTAATTTTTATAAAAATGAAGATATTTATTTAGATGTGTGAAAAGGGTTATATTGTGTTCAGTGTGAAGAAAATTATAAAGAAAAAGATGCAATACATGGTGATGATGGTGAATTACTTTGCAAAATTGGCCACAAATTAGTTGAGAAGCATGAAGAAACTTATTTTTTTAAATTTAAAAAATATCAAAAATGATTGGAAACTTTTTTTAAAGAAAATCAGAATTTTATATTTCCTAATGAGAGAATGAAAGAAATTATGAATAATTTTGTAAATAAAGGAATTGATGATTTGTCTATAACAAGGACATCCATGAGTTGAGGAGTTAAGGTTAAAGAAAACAAAAATCACGTAATTTATGTATGGATTGATGCATTATTTGCATATTTAACAGGTTTAGGGTATAAACAAGTTAATGCCAATAATTTTAACATTTTTTGAGAGGATGAAAAAACCGAGATAATTCATGTAATTGGTAAGGAAATTACTAGATTTCATGCAATTTATTGGCCAATAATGCTTCATTGTATGAAGTTAAGATTACCATCTAAAATAATTTCACATGGTTGGATAATAACTGATAAAGGGAAGATGTCTAAATCACTTGGCAATGTAATTGACCCATTTTTATATGTTGAAAAATATGGGGCAGATTCTTTAAAGTATTTTTTGTTAAAAAACATACCAATTATTAATGATGGAATTTTCACACACAAATTATTTATTATGACTTACAATAATGATTTAGCTAATAATTTTGGTAATTTTATATCTCGTTCGTTAGGTTTGTTAAATAAATATAATGGAGGCATTATTCCAGAAATCAATTTTGCATTAATTACAGATTTTGAGCAAAATGTTATAAATCAGGCAAAAGATTTAATTAAAAACATTGATAAATATGTGTCAGATTTTAGATTTGATTTATTATTAAATAAGGTCATGGAAGTCAATTCATTATTTAACAAATATATAGAGGAAACAAAGCCATGAATGTTAAAAAAAGAAAATTTAAAAGATAGATTGGATAATTTTTTGAACATAGTAGCAAATCTAGCACGTATTTTGATATTTTCTGTTTCCCCAATTTTGTCAAATGGTTCAGAAATAGCTAAAAAACAATTTAACTTTTTAAATTTATGCAATGTTGATTCAATTTTGGATTTTTCAACATTAAATAATCATAAAGTTGATATTTCCAAGCCTATCTATCAAAGACTAAGCATAGAAAAATAATTTGCATACATGAAAAAAAATTTCATTAATGATAAACAAAAAAAGTATTTTAGTGCTACCAAATTCAGCTTAAAAATTTTTTGTATTGGAATATTTTTTTCAGTTTTTGTGAATTCAACACAGTTTTTTTGTTTATTTTTCTGCAATGACTTTATTTTTAATATTGATAATAGCTCAGGAAATTTTTTTGCTTTTTTAAGAAAAAATTTATTAAATGATAAAGTTTTTGATGTAGCAAGATTTTACTTAATTTTATTCACCCACACATTTATTTACATAATGAATATGTTTTCATGTGCTTTTTTATTTAGCATATTATTTAATTTTGTAGAAATTGATAAATGAAAAGGAATTTGCTTTGAAAAACACTCAACTATTATCAATTCGGTTAACTCAAAAAAGCTTTCCGATAAAGTAGCTTTGGTTGTTGGAGTATGCAATGATTTTTCTCCTAATCAATTATTACAAACTGCCAATCAAACATATAAAAATATAGATGTATGGATATGTGATGATTCGACAAACCAAACCACAATTAATGAGATAGATGATTTTGTTAAAAAACATAAAAACTTTTATGTTTCACGTAGGGATCATGAACATAAACTACAACACCCTACTAAAGTGGGGAATACATTTTATTGACTAAATAAATATGGCAAAAAATATGATTTTGTTTTTGAAAATGATTCCAGTAGTATTGTAACTTCAACTTTTGTTGAGAATAGTCTATGTTATTTCCATTCTCCATATTTAAAAAATATGAAGATAAGCGGAGTTACATGTAATGGAAATTTTTATCCTACAAAAAATTTTATTTCTCATATTAATAGTTTTGATTGATTAGTTGGTAATGAATTTTGAGCCCAATCAATAGGTTTATTAGGGACAAGAGTTTCTCTAGATGGTTGATGCACATTTTATAAAACTCAAACATTACTATCTATACCATTAGAAAAAATTGAATGTGCTTCTTGTGATTCTGCTAGGGGTTTTTGATTGCATCAAAAAGGTTATGTATCAATTTTTAACCCTTTTGATTTTGGAGGCAAGATAGGTGTGCAAAATATTGAGGCCTATAAAAAACAAAGATTAAAATGAATGGGAGCAGAATATTATTTATTTAAAAAACATTTATTATTAAATAAGAAAAACAATTTGTATGTTAATTGTTATCAATTTAATAATATTTTTGTTTTATGTATGATAAGCATAGTTGCCAATTTTTTCAATGCAATGTTGATGGCTACTTTATCAAAGCAATTTTTGCCCAACATGACATCCATGTTGATAACTTTAATTCCTTTCGTTCTATTCGGACTAACAATACTTATCCCATGTATTTTGAAGAGATTTAATATACTTAAAATTCTTTGAATTTCTATTTTACTTTCTATGTTGCAACTATCAATTTTGTATAAGCGAATGTGACAACTGCTAATACGAGGTTTTTTATTAAAAACTAATTTTAATAGTAAATTTGTTATTGACAAAAATTTATCTAAATCATCATTTTCAAAAAAAATTAGGGCATCAATGCATGATTCTTTTTTTGTTTTGTTTATCACATTAATTTTTTTGTTATTAACATTTTTAATTGGTAGTTGAGATGGTGAAAAATCTACTTTTTTTAATTTACCATGTATTATAAATAATTGATATTTATGGTTTTTTGCTTTCCCTCTAATTGTATTGCCATCATGTTTTTATATTTTTTTCATATGAATAGGTGAATTGAAATTAAAAAATGGATATAGTAGTAATGAAAAAAACTTTGATATTAAAAAATTTGATTTTCGATATAAGGAATTTGTTTCTCATTTTAAGGAAAACAAAATACAATAACATTACTTTTTTAAAATAGTATCCAATATAGTAAAAATATTTATAATTGTATAAAAGTTCATTCTAATGTTTTCTTATAAATTTTGTAAGACATCTTCTCAAGATAAACAATCTAATAGATTTTTTAGATTGCCAAATATCAAAAAAATAATTTTTATTTCTCTCTTTTTTTCGTTTGTTTCAATTGCTTCTATTATTTATTTAGATTTGTTTTGCCCTAATGTTATTCATGGGGTAGTGAATAATTCTTCATGTTTTTTGGATGTTTTAATAGATAAATTGCATAGCAATCACGATAAGCAATTTTATGTCTTTATATCTATTTTTCTCTTTTTAAAATTTTCTATTTATTTAATTTTCTTTCTATATTTGATTTATTTTTACATCGAAGTATTTAGATTTATTTTTTTCTATAAAATTAAGTTAAATTATTTTGAAAAGCACTCAACTATTATCAATTCGGTTAACTCAAAAAAGCTTTCCGATAAAGTAGCATTGGTTGTTGGAGTATGCAATGATTTTTCACCTAATCAACTATTACAAACTGCCAACCAAACATATAAAAATATGGATGTATGGATATGTGATGATTCGACAAACCAAACCACAATTAATGAGATAGATGATTTTGTTAAAAAACATAAAAATTTTTATGTTTCACGTAGGGATCATAAACATAAACTACAACACCCTACTAAAGTGGGGAATACATTTTATTGACTAAATAAATATGGTAAAAAATATGATTTTGTTTTTGAAAATGATTCCAGTAGTATTGTAACTTCAACTTTTGTTGAGAATAGTCTATGTTATTTCCATTCTCCATATTTAAAAAATATGAAGATAAGCGGGATTACATGTAATGCGAATTACTATCCTGCACAAAATGTCTTTTCAACTATTGGTAGTTTCGATTGTCAAATAGCTAATGAATTTTTATTTCAAATTTTTGATATTTTTGGAACAAAAGTTTTTTTAGATGGATGATGCTCTTTTTATCGTGTTTCAACTATGTCAAAAGTAAATTTAAATGATGTTGAATGTGCCTCTTGTGATTGGGCTAGAGGAATATGATTGCATCAAAAAGGGTATATTTCTATAGTTAACCCTTTTGATTTTGGGGGCAAGATTAGTGTTCAAAACATAAATGATTATAAAGCACAAAGATTAAAATGACTTAATTCTGATTTGTTTTTACTATTCAAATCTCGTCTTTTTGTTAAAAAGAAAAATGGACCATACCTTATATTTTTTTTATTAAATGCTAATTTATTTCCATATTCTGTTTTTTTTATTTTGAATTTAGCATTTATTGTCTTATGTTTGTGTTTAAATTTTTTTTATTTCAATATTTTTGCAGCTTGCTTATTGTTGTTGCTTTCGTTTAGCCAATTATTTATTTTCTTGCTTATTTCATTTTTTCAAAAGAATTTCTTAGTTTTAAAAATTATTTTGTGACGCTTGGTTACTTCATTTCTAGGTTTTTCAATTTTTTATAAAAGGGTATGAGAAATATTTGTAAATAATGTTTTTAAAATAAAAAAGAAAAAATGGGTAGTTACTTCAAAAAATGTAATCAAAACAAGTATATGAAAAACATTTGTATTTTGTATCCCTGATTTAATATGGTTGAGCATTGTTTTGAGTTTAACCATTTTGGTTACTATATATTTTGGTAGTTGAGATACTAATAATGCTTATTTTTTTAACAGCATGAATTACATTTTCAATAATTGATTTATTTGAACATCTTTTTTTCCTTTTTTTGTTTTACCTTCTTTGTTATATATCTCACTTGCTATTTTAGGTGGAATAAAAAACAATAAAGGATGGTCATCTAATCTTTCTTATTTTCCAATAGAAGAATATGATTTTAGATATAAATTTACAAAGAAAATGGGTTTAGATCGAATAAAAAAATAATTATTAATTTGTTAAATTAATAATTACTATATATATAGTTAATTTTTGTTTTAATTTTTGTTGTATTTATGGATAAATATAAGACACTATTATCAAGTTTTTTGCAAATTATTGATAAATGCAAATCTGAAAAGGAAGCAATTACTCAAAAAAATATTTTTTTTAAAAAGAACATTTCACCTTTATACAAAGAGATTAAGAATATTTCTGAATCTGAAAAAAGTGCATTCGGTTCTAATTTAAATAATTTGAAAGACCAGATAATGCAGATATATGAAAAAAAGATAATTTCATTTAAGGATGAACTATCTTCTAAAAATCATCAAATTACTGCTGATTTATCTATTGAAACAGCAAATTTTAACAAAGGGTCTTTATCACCAATTTCATTAATATCTAATAAAATAATTAATTTTTTTAAAAAATTGGATTTTTCAGTTGTCAATGGTGATGAAGTCACTTCAATAAAATATAATTTCGATTTTTTGAATTTTAGTGCCGATCATCCTGGTAGGCAGACTAGCGAAACATTTTATTTAAATGACAAGTTTATGTTGCGTGCACACAATACAGCATCTACAGCAGAACAGTTACATAAAAATAATAAATCAAAAGATTTACGTGTATTGACTTTTGGTTATGTTTATAGAAATGATGATGATGATGCTACTCATAGTCATCAATTTAATCAGATAGATTTAGTGTGGGTAAGAGAAGGGTTGAGTGTAGCAAATCTTAAATGGATATTAGAAACATTTTTTAAATATTTATATGGTCAAGATACGACAGTAAGATATAGATTATCTTATTTTCCATTTACAGAGCCTAGTTTTGAAGTAGATGTTAAATGTCCAAATTGTAAAGGGAAAGGTTGTAATATTTGCAAGCATTCTGGATGATTAGAAATATTAGGTGCAGGCATGTTACATCAAAATGTTTTAAGTTCTGCTGGATTTAAAATTACTACTGGTATTGCCGCTGGAGTAGGTATCGAACGATTAGCCATGATTAAATATGGAATTGCTGATATAAGAGATCTTTACACAAATGACTTTCGTTTTTTAAGACAATTGAATCAGGAGTCTAAATAATTATGTATTTATCACATAATTTATTATGTTCATTTGTTAGTGAATTTAAAAATATTAAAATTGCAGATTTGAATAATGCATGCAATAATTTAGGAATTGAAATTGAACGAATTTTAACACATCCAAAATTAACTAATTTAGTTGTAGGACAAATAGTTAGTCTTTCAAAAGTAACTGGCTCCAATCATTTAAGTTTAGTTGGTGTTCAAGTGAATCAAAATTCAAGCGAATTAAAGAAAATAATTTGTGGAGCAAGTAATTTACAGATTAATCAAAAAGTAGTTGTTGCACTTAATGGTTGTCGTTTATATGATGGCAGAATTATTACAAAGAAGAGTTTGTTAGGAATTGAATCTGAAGGGATGATTTGTAGCTATAAAGAACTGACCCCACTTTGGCATGATTTATTAGATAGAGATAATGCTAATGGCATAATTTCTTTGGATAATGATGCCCCAGTAGGGGAAACTAATATTTCAAGTCTTTTAGGTTTAGATGATACCATTTTTGAGCTTACATTGCCAACAAACAGGCATGATTGAACAGGAGCGGTTTTTGTAATTAAGGATTTGTCTAGTTATTTTGGTTTTAAATTTAATTTATCTATTTTGTCTTATAAGTCTATTTTTAACAACATCAATATTGATTTATTAGATAGTATTTGCAATGAATCCAGGGCTATAATTGTTAATAATATTTCCAATAAAAATAGTAATTGAAAGTTAAAAAAGAAATTACTGAATTCAGGAATTGCTGTTAAAAACGCATTAATTGATGAAATAAATTTTTTGACTTATTTAACTGGAGTTACACCATTAATATTTGATTATTCTTTGTTAAATTCTACTGAGATAAAACAAAGATACGCAAAAGATAATGAATTGATTGACACTATTGATGGGGTTAAAAGGTTAAGTAGTAATGATATTATTTATTTGAGTGATGGTAAAATTATTGCTTTGTCAGGGTCTGTAGTAAATAAAAATTATTTACCAACCAATAACACTAAAAATTTGTTATTAATTGTGGATATTTTAAAATCTAATACAAAAAAAAATTCAGTTGTCCAAATTAATATTTTTGTTAATATGCTTGCTAAAATTTTTGATATTTCAATATCAAAACAAAATCTGAAATATAAAGAATGCAAACAAGTTGCTTTTAACATAGATGAATGTTCAGCTTTTCTTTCCATAAAAAGTAAAAGAACAATTACCAACATCTTGAAAAAATTAAATTTTAACTATGCTGATGGTAAAAGTCTATTAGTCCCAAGTTATCGGGATGATTTAAATAACCAGTGGGACATTTTTGAGGAGATATTAAAAATTTATGGAATTAATAACTTACAATCTCAACCAATTTTGACAGCTTTAGATGTAGATAAGAGCAATAATGATGATTATTTTTTTATAAAGAATATTCAAGATATTTTAGTTAATAATTATTTTAATGAAGTTAAAAATTATAACTTAACAAGTTTTTCAAAAATTAAAGATTTTAATATTTTTGATTTGGAGCCTTTTTACAAGATTAATCCATGTTCAAATAAATCTCACGAGTACATGCGTTTAAATTTGATAAATGGTTTAGTCGAAACTATGCAATATAATTTGAACAGAAAAAATAAACCAATGCCTATTTTTGAAATACAAAAAATTTATACTAAGAGAACTGAATGGAATTTAACATGTTTGGCGCCAGAAAAAATACAATTGGATAATATTAATTTATCACAATTAATTTTTAACACTTTTGGCTTAAAAGGGATAGTTAGAGAAATTGCTAATTTTTTCCATGCAGACATTTCTTTTAAAAAAGCAACAAATAATTATTTATTTTCAAATGATTGCATAGCAATTTATTTCGAAAATAATTTGATAGGTTATATTGGTTGTATTAAAAATTATCTATTAAATAAATATAAGATTTCACAAAATTTATATGTTTTGACTATGAATTTAAATTTATTAATTAACAATTACAAACCTAGTTCTTTTAAGGTGAAACCAATTATGAAAATTCCTCCAATAATAAAGGATTTAACTTTTAATACAACAGAAAAAACAGATATGGAATCCATTATTCTTAATTTAAACAAATTTGAATTTATTGATGAATGAGAATTTATAAATATGTATAAGGTTAATGAAAATGAAATTGCATACACAATTCGTATTGTGATGTCAAATGATTCTAATAAGTCACTAACAAAAGATGAAATTAATGTTAACATGTCTACTCTATTTTCAATGGTAGATAGATTTAATGCATTTGTAAAAGGAGTTAAGGAATAGATGAAAATAAAGAAACACATATCATGGGATCAATATTTTATGGCTATAGCGAAAATTTCAGCATTACGTTCTAAAGATCCAAATACGAAAGTTGGTTGTTGCATAGTCAATAATGACAATAAAATAGTTGGTGTTGGTTATAATGGTATGCCAATAGGTTGTAGTGATGACAATTTTCCTTGAGCAAGGAATAGTAGTTCAAAATTAAATGAAAAATATATGTATGTAGTTCATTCAGAGATTAATGCTATTCTTAATAGGAATTCTTCTAGTTTAAAAAATTGTAAATTATACGTAACATTATTTCCATGCCATGAATGTGCTAAGGTTATTATTCAATCTGGTATTAGGGAGGTAATTTATGAACAGAATTTATATAAAAATTCTGAATCGACAATAGCTGCAATACGAATGTTTAAATATGCAAATGTAAAAATGACTAAATATAAAAATTTAAATTCATTAATAAATATTAAGGTGTAGATTTAATGTATGAAAGTAGTAATCAAACGAGATAATAGGCAAACTAAATTTAATGAAAACAAGATTAAAGAAGCAATTATAAAAGCTGCTGAGGCAAATTTATTTAATTTGTCTTTAAATGAAATATCAAATATTGTAAACACAATTGTTAAAAAAATTGAATCAATTAATTTAGATAGTATTGCAGTTGAACAAATACAAGATTTAGTAGTACAAACGTTATGTGATTTTGGTTATAAAAAATTAGCAATTCAATATCAAGCTTATAGAAAAGAAAGAAACGCAATAAGAGAAAAAAAATCTGATTTAATGAAAAAAATTGTCAGTATTGGCATAGAGACTGACAGAGATAATGCGAATGTAGGAAATAATTTTTCTGCAAAACTATTAAGAATAGCATCGGAATCCAACAAATGACACGTGCTTAACTTTGTGTTACCTGAGAAGTTGGCAAAGCTTCATGAAAATGGGTATGTATACATACATGATTTAGATTCTTATAACTTGACTATTAATTGTTTGCATTTACCAACAAGTAAATTGTTAGCAAATGGTTTTAATACAGGCTACGGTATGATAAATTCTCCACGAAGCATCGGGGTTGCAGCAGAGCTGTCATGCATAATGTTACAGGCTTCACAAAATGATATGTTTGGTGGGCAATCTCACCCTAACTTTGATAATGATCTAGCTCCATATGTTGGTTTTACAAGAAAAAAAATTAAAAAGCAATTAATTACTGAAGGGTTGAGTGGGAATAAACTATCAATTATTCTTGAAGAAAGAACTAGAGCAGCTGTAAGGCAAGCAATGCAAGCTGTTGTTTTTAATTTAAATACAATGCACTCACGCGCAGGAAGCCAAGTCCCTTTTAGTTCAATAAATATTGGCATCCCAAATTCTAAAGATGCTGCTCTTATCTGTGAAGAATTTTTAAAAGTATATTCTGAAGGTTTAGGCAAAGGCGAGCAGCCAATATTTCCAAATATTATTTTCAGAGTAAAGAAAGGTGTGAATAGAGAGAAAAACGACCCATATTACAATTTATTTTCACTAGCATGTGAAGTGTCTAGTAAGAGAATGAACCCAACTTTTATGAATATTGATGCAGATTTTAATAAGAAATATTATGATAAAGGAATTTTGCCTGCTACAATGGGGTGTAGGACATATTTAATTTCGGATGTAAATGGGAAACCATGTGTTGAAGGCAGAGGAAATAATGCACCTGCAACAATTAATTTACCTAGAATTGGAATGATGTCCAATCATGATATTCCTACTTTTTTTAAGATATTGGATGAACGCATTAATGACTGTGTTGACATATTAATGCACAGGTTTGATGTTTTAAAAAAATTAAAAGTAAAAGATTTGCCTTTTGTTATTGGTCAGCATTTAATGAAAGGGTCAGAAAATTTAAATAAAGATTCTTCAATCGAACCTGTAATGCGTCATGGTACATGAGGTATAGGATATATAGGAATAGCAGAAGCATTAATAGCATTAATAGGACATCACCATGGTGAGAGCAAATCAGCCCAGAATTTGGCATTAAAAATAGTTTCTCATATAAGAAATAAATGTGATTTGCTAAAAAAGAAAATGAAGTTAAATTTTAGTTGCTATGCAACACCTGCTGAAGGATTAAGTGGAAAATTTGTTAAAATTGACAGAAATTTATTTGGTATTGTGAAAGGAGTAACTGATAAAAAATATTACACTAATTCATATCATGTGCCAGTAAATTTTCCTATATCAATAGCAGAAAAAATTAAAATTGAAGCACCTTTTCATGCTTTGTCAAACGGAGGGCATATTTCATACATTGAATTTGATTCATATCCGTCACAAAAGGAAGTTCAAGATATCATAACATGAGCTTATACTCATACTAACATCAATTATATAGGTATTAATTTCCATATTCGATATTGTTTAGATTGCGCAAAATAAAATATTTATTTATATTTAATGATGATATATTTATCAAGGTTATTGATATGTTAAAAAAAAAGTGTAATTATAAAATTAATTTATCAGGAATTATTGAAGATAGTTTGGTTAATGGACCTGGATTAAGAAAAGTTTTCTTTTCACAAGGTTGTTCACATAAATGCAAAAATTGTTTTAATCCATCAACATGACCATTTTCTGGAGGAAAATTATTTTTGATCAAAGATTTAGTTAATAAAGTTTTAAGTGAACCATTTTTAAGTGGGGTAACTTTTTCAGGTGGGGACCCATTTCAACAAGCTGATAAATTCTCTATTTTTGCTGAAATGTTACATAAAAATAAAATAAACATTTGGGCATATACTGGTTATTATTATGAGGAATTGTTAGCTATGTCTCAACAAGATAATAACATTTTTAGATTATTAAGTTCTATTGATGTGCTTGTTGATGGCCCTTATATTGACGAACAAAAAGATGAAACCTTAAAATATCGTGGTAGTAAAAATCAAAGAATAATTGATGTAGTTAAAAGCTTAAAAACTAAAAAAATATCCTTGTTAAATTATTAGTTTTTATTCTTATTTAATCAACTATTTTTATTAAAATTGTTGTAAAATAAAATTAGTTTTAAGTCGTAGCAAAAAGAAGAGGGATTATGAAAAGAAATACTAGCAATGCCACTAATAAAAAAAATGTGACATATTTAAATCCAGGAGATAAGGTGTGTCCTGTTTGCGGTTCAACTCATATACAAGGCATTAGTAGAATTACTGGTTATCTTTCACTAGATGAGCGATTTGGTGAAGGCAAAGTTGCTGAAAGAAGCGATAGGGTTTCACATAATAGCAATAAACATAAAAAAATTTATAGGTAGTTATCACTTTTAATTTTTCTATAAGGTAGTGGTTTTTTTGAACCAGTTATTTTGTGTTTATTAGCTTTGTTTAGATTAAGTAATCTTTTTTTGCTATTTTTCTTTATAGGAATATTTTTAAGAAATAAATCAATTTCTGAATATGAAACTTTTAATTCACTTTCATCATTTTGTCTTGGATATAAATCAGCTGATGGTTTTCTTTTAATTATTGATATCGGGACATTTAATAATTTTGAAATTTTATATATTTCACTTTTAGTTAAATTTGCAAGTGGCGATAAATCAGATAAGTTATCACCATATTTAGTAAAATAGCCAGTATAGATTTCGTCTGCATTTAACGTTCCTACCACCAATAAATTATTTTGTTGTGCTATAGCATATAAGATTAACATTCTTAATCTTGGCTTGATGTTTATTAATGATTTTTTTTCTCTAATTTTGAGTAGCTTAATTAAATTCTTATAAATACTAGTTGCATTTATGGAATTAATTTTTACTTTAAATTTTTTTTCTAATTCTAATAAGAATCTTTTATTTTTTTTGTTGCTATCAATATCAATATAGTAATTTTCCATTTTGATATTTTTGATTTGGCTGCAAAGTGCCAAACAGCAAGCAGAATCTATACCTCCAGATATGCCTATAACCACTCCTGATTTGTATGCGTTTTTAGTCTCTTTATATATTCAATTTCTTAAATAAACAATATATTCATTTAGAGTATTAAATCTCATGCATTAGTCAACCAATAATTTATTTTTATATATGATGAGTGTATCTCCTGAAACTCCACCCAATTTTTTTATTTTTTCCTCAATATTTAAATTTTTAATTTTTTCATTATATCAAATAATGTTATCTTGCGTATCAAGAGGAATTTTGTTTGTTCAATATTCTAGATATTTACTTTTAACTTGTCATACACCCTTGTTTACTTGAGATATTACAAGATCATTGTCAAAATCGAGTTGTTTTTTAACTTTATATATTTTTATATTTTTTGATTCATTAGATAAATTCGAATTTTTGTTTCTATTTAAATTGTTAAAAGTTGTAAATAACAAATCTAATAAATTTTCAATATTTGTTTTATTTTTTGCTGAAATAGCAATTATCTTTTTTTTAATTATTTTTTGTAATTTGTTATATTGAATAATTGAATTTTTTACATCAATTTTGTTTGCAACTAAAATTGTGTTTTTTTTCATTACATCATTTTTGTATGTAGATAATTCTTTTTTGATAATATTGAAAGCATTAACAATATTTGGGTTGTCATTAGTATCTAATGATATTAAATGAATTAAAATTGAACATCTTTCAATATGTTTTAAAAATTTATGTCCTAGTCCCTTTCCTTTTGATGCATCTTCAACAAGCCCAGGTATATCTGCAATAATTAATTTTTGATTTTTATGATTTACAACCCCAATAACTGGAATAATAGTTGTAAAAGGATAATTCCCTATTTTAGAATTTGTTGCTGTTATAGCATTAATAAGTGTAGATTTGCCTGCATTTGGCAATCCAACTATCCCTATATCTGCAATGAATTTAATAACAAATTTAGCTTTTAAATACTCACCTTTATCACCATTCTCATGTAGGTTAGGTATTTTATTTTTTGGGTTTTTAAATCAGCCATTTCCATGTCCACCTTTTCCACCACGGCAAATAATTTTTTTTTCATCATTTATTAAAATTTCACAAATTTTTTCTCCTGTAGCAGCATTGTATATAACTGTCCCTAATGGGACTTGAATAAATAGTTTTTTTCCATTTTTTCCATGGCAAAGATTTGTCTTGCCATTTGACCCATTTTCAGCGATTATTTTTTTTTTATTATTGATTTTAATAAGGGTGTTTATATTGCTATTCCCAATTACTATAATATCACCACCATTACCTCCATCTCCACCACATGGCCCGCCATACGGTACATGCGCCTCATGACGTCATGCAACTATTCCATTTCCACCATCACCAGCTTTAATTTCTACTGTGCATTCATCAATAAATTTCATAATTAAATTATTTTTGATATGAAAAGCTAATTAATATTCCTGTTAAATTATCATTTGATCCATTTTTAATTGCTGTTTTTATTAGCTTGTTGCAAATGCTTTTAAAATTTTCTCCTCTATTATTTGCAATAAATAAAGTTAAAGATTTGTCAACATTAATGTAATTGTACAAACCATCGCTAGAAAGAAATAAAAGATCATTTGGGTTAATCCTTATTTTTTTAAAATCAAAATGCATTTTCTTTTTTGATGAAGAATGTATATATTGAGTTAGTGAAAATAGCATATTTTTATTTTGTATCAATGTAGGTAGTTGATGTGTTTTAATAGTATCAAGAAAATTTATTAGATTGTGATCTCTAGTTAAAAGCGTTCATTCATAAGAATTAATCTTATGATGATAAAGTCTACTATCTCCAATATGGAATACATAAACTTTATCATTTGAAATAATGCATAAAACAATAGTCGTGCCAACATGAGATTTAATATTCATGTTATTAATTGTTTTTTTCAATTTTTTATATGAATAATTAAGGGTTCTTTTAAATCAGAAAAGAGGAAAATTAATTTTTTTCTTTTTTAAAAATTTTTTTTTAAATGAATCAATTACAGAAGTAGATGCAATTTCACTATTTCTTTCACTTCCTATACCATCACAAACAATTGCAAGTCATTGCTTGGATTTGTTAAATCCAATTCATGCAGCATCTTCATTTTTTGCTTTTGTTCCTGCAGATGATTCTATGGAGTAGTTAATTGTTAAATTCTTCATATTTGGATCTTAATTGACCACATGCTGCATTTATTTTGCACCCACGTTTCAACCGAATTGTAGTGATTATATTATTTTTGTTAAGTTGGTCCCTAAAATACAAAATTCGATTTGATTTCTTGTATTCTAGGTTATTGATTTTGTTATATTCAAGTAAATTAACATAACACTTTAATGATTTTGCTATTTTAATCAATTCATATAAACATTCATCAGAATCATTGATATTCTTAAGTAGTAAATATTCTATTGTGATTTTTTGATTACTATTTTTTGAATATTTCCTTAGTACTGGTAATAATCGCTTTAATGGATAAATCCTGTTTATAGGCATGATTTTGTTCCTAATAGAATCAATAGGAGCATGTAGGGAAATGGCTAGGTTGGCATTAATTTTTTCTTTATCAAATTGCTCAATTTGTTTTACCAACCCACATGTTGAAACCGTTATATGTTTCTTACCCAACCCTAAACCATTAGATTCATTTAAAATTTCGATAGCATTTTTTAAGTTTTTGTAATTATCAAGTGGTTCTCCAACACCCATAAAAACAACATTTGTTATTTTTCTCATTTCATTTTTGGAAACGAAATTATTAACCATAAAGTATTGCAAAACAATTTCGTCTGTTTCAAGTTTACGAATTAACTTAGTCTGTGAAGAAGCACAAAATTTGCATCCCATTGAGCATCCTAATTCTGTTGATATACATATGCTATATCCATATTTAAACTTCATTAAAACAGTTTCAATAAAGTGAGAATCATAGCTTGTTTTAAATAAGAATTTAATTGTTTTATCTATATGATCATTTAATATTTTTGCAATAGTTAACTGTGAATTTGATATTTTTCTTTCGAAAAAAGATATGTTATCTTTAGATAAATTTGTCATGTTTTTGAAGCAAGTAACATTTTTTTTATATATCCAATTAAAAATTTGAATAGCAACATATTCTTTAATGTTATTATCAACACACCATTTCTTCAACTCACATAAAGTGAATTTAAATATATTTCTATTTTTTAGTGATTGTGGCATTAATTTTATCTTTAATGATTTCAAATATTTTCTTAGTTGTATCCTTTTCTTTATTATTTTGGTTTACTATAACATGTTCATAAAATTTGGATTTTTTTAATTCTTTCTTTGCAAGTTTAATTCTCTTATATATATCTCATACTGATTCAGTGCTTCTATTGATCAATCTTTTTTTCAATTCTGCTATAGATGGAGGGGCAATAAATATAGTTAACAAATTTTTGTCATTATTCTTTTTCAATAATTTCATCACTTTTAACGCGCCTTTGCATTCAATTTCTAATAGAACATTTTCACCTTTGCTTCTAATTTTATTTACATAATCTATTGGAGTTCCATAATATTCACCTGCATATTTGGCATATTCGAGAAGCTTTTTTTTGTGTATCAAACTTTTGAATTCTTTTTTTGTTAAGAAAAAATAATCAACACCATTAATTTCATTTTCTCTTTTTTTTCTAGTTGTTGCCGATACGCTAAAATTAATTGGTATTTTTTTGTTTTTGATAATTGGAGCTCAAGCAGTTTTTTTACCTACCCCACTTGGGCCAGTAATTATTATTAATAGACCTAAATTAATGTTATTAATATTATCCAATTTTGATGTCTTCATAACCATAACTGTATGTGTCCACAGAAACTTTATTTTTTCTTCACGCAAGAAGAGTTGAAGAGACACCAAGTTGTCCTATGAACATTAGTATTGTTAATATAAACAAGGCTAATTCATCACATTTACCAACTACACCTGTCGATAAACCAACAGTTCCAAACGCAGAACAAATTTCATATATTATTGGTGTTAAATGCCAGTTGAATGATTCACCGACAGACATACTTTTATCATGAATATTTCGTGTGTGGAAAATAATTACTGCAGATATTAACATTAGAAAAAAGCCTGCAATGAACACAAAAAGTGATCGCATAACTGTTTCTTCAGGGATTCTTCTTTTGAATAAATTTATATTTTTTTTGCCAAACAATGTTGCCACAAAATAGCATATTAAAATAGCTAATGTTGTTGTTCTAATTCCTCCACCAGTTGAACTTGGACTAGTTCCAATAAACATGGATAAAGTGAAAATGATTCTTGATCCTTCAGTTAGTAAGCCTTGATTAATTGTGGAAAATCCAGCCGATCTTGTGTTGATAGAATTAAAAATTATGCAACACACTTTATTAAATTCAGGGTTTGAACCTCATGGTCTAACAATGCCTGAATCTAACATAATTTCATTAGGAGAATTTATAATTGTCCATTCATCATATGTATTATTAAAATTAGTGAAATATGATTTATCAGCATAAAAAAATTCAAAAGATAGTGCAGTGCCTGTTGATATTACAAACACAACAATATATGAAATTAAGCAAACTTTTGTAAATAACGTGAATTTGTATGTCATGTTTTTTTTCTTTAATCTATATTTCTCATATACATCAAAAATTAACGGGAACCCTATCCCACCAATAATTATTTCAATGGATATTAATAGTTGAAATATTACATTTCAGTCATTTCGAAATGACGATAATGAGTAGTTTGAATTGATTGATGAGAATAATTCAAATCCTGCATTATTCATAGCAGAGCAACTACAGAATAACCCATGCCAAAGAGCAAGGGGAAAATTGTGGTATGTATCCAACAAATTTGATTTATCATCCCATGAAATCATATAATTTTTTTCTACACCATTGATGACCCCAATTGATATTTGGTTATATGAGGGAAAAAAACATATCCAAAAACTAATCAATATTGCGAAAAATAATTGAGTTAGAGTGATAAAAATTGTAGAAAATTTAATAAGCCTAAATGCATTAAGTAGATTTTCTTCACCCCTTTCCTCTTTTAAGAGTAGTAATTCTTTATATTTAAATTCACCTTCTTTCCTTAATCAATTTCATAAAAGAAAAAAGACTGAAATAATTCCTATACCACCAGATCAAATTAAAAATAAAATGACAGATTGACCTAAAATGTTATAAAAAGAATAAATTTCAATTGGTGAGAGACCAGTATTTGAAAAGGCACTACAAGCAACAAACAGAGCTGTTCAGTATGTATAGTTGTATTTAACTTTTGTATTTGGGAGATGAGATATATCAAAATAAAGTAATAAACTACCTGCAACAACTAGAAGTAAATAAACACGTAAAAAATTTTGGTAAATATTTTTCCCAAAAATAAATTTAACAACATAAGATAAAACATTTTTTATTTTTTTCTTTGTGTTTTGATTATTGTTTTCTTCTCAATTCATTCCAAAAGTCTATAAACAAGTATTAACAAATTATATTAATATAATTTACATAATGATAAATTTTGACTTAGTGATTTAATTTATGAGTAAAAAAAATGGTTATATTATCTTAGGAGTTGGGAAATTAGGGAGTGAAATAGCTCAAATTCTATTTGATAATGGATATTCACTTATAGGCATAGATAAAGACAATGCATCATTGACTAAATTTTCAAATTTATTTTCATATACTTTAAATGCAGATGCAACAAATGTTGCCACTTTGCTTAAAATAGGTGTTGCAAGTGCTGATGCAATTTTTGTCACCATCTCTGATGTTTTAGATTCAATAACAGTTTGCGCAAATTTGGTTGATATTGGAGTTAATGGATTAATTATAGCTGTTGCTCAAAATGATTTACATAAAAAAGTTTTAAAAGTTTTAGGAATTGAAAGTGTGATAGTTCCACTTCATCAAGCAGCTAAGTCTGCCGCATTGCATGCAATATATCATTATGGTGACGAAATTCATCCATTATCAGATAATCATAGTTGGATGCGTTTAGTAGTTGACAATCCAAAATGCATAAATACACCTATAAATAAATTTGATCTAAGTAAAAAATTAGGTACATTAATTTTATATATTGTTCGTGGTGGGAATGTTATCTCGCCAGTACCACATAATATGGAATTAAATATCGGCGATGTTATAACCATTGCTTGCAGTGATGAAAAAATAAATAAATCAATTAATTTTTTTACAGTTGCTTTTTCAAATGATAAAGGAAGTGAGTTATCTTCCAGAGATGTTTTAAAAAAAATTAATAATCCTATTTTTCTAAAAAAGCATATTGACAAATAACAATTTAATGATGGGGAATAAAGAGCTTGAAGTTTCACTATTATCAATTGACACAAAAGATAAGAAACACTTTATTGATAAATTAAACATATTGAAAAAATCAAACATCACACGAATTCATTATGATGTAATGGATAATAATTTTGTAAATAATGTTGCATTTGGGCCTGAGCACTTGTCATTTTTGAATGAAAAAAAATTTGTTGTTGATGTACATTTAATGGTTTTTAATGTTAACAAGTATTTGGATTTGTTTATGAAATATCCATTTAATTCTATTGCTTTTCATGTAGAGTCCCAACCAGAAAATATTTCATTAAAACTCATCAAAAGAATCAAGTTTAGTCAAAAGAAATGTGGTATTGCTTTTAAACCAGATTCTAATATTTTCACTTATGAAAAATTGATTAATGAGTGCGACTACATTATTGCAATGGGGGTGAATCCAGGATTCGGAGGACAAAAATTTTTAAAAGAAGCAGCTATTAATAATTTGAAAAAAATTAAACAGGTGCTTGTAAAATTAAAAAAGAATACTCAAATTTATCTTGATGGAGGCGTGGATCTTAATACAATTAATTTGACAAAAGATTATGTAGATGTTTTCATATCAGGTAGTTTTTTAGCAAAATTACCAGATCCAGCCAAAATGGTTGAGTATGTAAGGGCACTAAAGTAATTTGCTATACTTTTTTTTGCTCAATATGGGCATCATTTAATAGTGCAGTTGAGCATTGTTTTTAAAACATTTAAATAAAATTAACAAAATTAATTTAATAAAAATGCAATAATATTTAATGAGAATAGATTAAAATATTTGGTAATTGGGATTTAATTAATAATGTCTATATTCAAAAAAGATAAGTTAGATGATTTGAGCAGAGTTGAAGTTGATGAGACTAAAGTTGTTGATGTTGATTCATTAAAGAATGTTTTGTCATCAGGTATAAACAAAAAGACTTTGTCTAAATTATCTGTTGATGAATTGAAATATATGTTGGAATATGAAAACAATAATGATGAAGTTGTTGAATTAATACGTTACTATATTAACAAAAAGCAAAAGTAATTTTTATTAATGTTTGTAAATCTTTTTACACACTCATATTATTCATTGTTAATGTCATCAATGTCAATTGATGACATTATTTATTTTGCGAAAAAAAATAAGCAAACTCATGTGTGTTTAACTGATTTTAATAACATGTATGGAGCTATCGAGTTTTATAAGAAAGCTATTTTGAATAATTTGAAGCCGATAATTGGTTTGCACACAAATTATAATAGGCATGATTTATATTTAATAGCAAAAAATTATTATGGATATAAAAACTTAGTAAAAATTTCATCTTTTATCAATATCAAACGTGAATTTAATATGAATGATTATTTATCTGATATTTTTATCATAGTTGATAATTTAAAAGATGTTAATTGATTTAATAAGGATTTAGAAATTTATACCCTTGAGGAAAATCATAATAATTCTATAGCTGGCCAACCTGCTTTTTTTGAAACAAAAGATGACTTTATTTATTTTAAATCATTGGTAGCGATAAAAGATAATTTGAAACTAAATGATGTTAAAGTAGAAAAGAAAATTTCTAGTTATTATATGTACTCAGAAAGAGAAGCATTAATTAAGTTTTCAAAAAAGGCTATAGATAATGTAGAACACATAATTAATAATTGTGATTTAAAAATTATTTTTAATAATGCTAGCAATAATATTGAGTTTGATAAATCAAAAAATAGCAAAGCTTTATTGCAATCATTATGTGTTGAAAATTTGATAAAAAAATTTAAATTGAAAGACAATATTCCCAATAATTATATGTTAAGACTAAGATATGAATTGGATGTAATTGACAAGAAAAAATTTAATGATTATTTTTTAGTTGTGCAAGATTATGTAGGCTTTGCGAAAAACAATAATATTTTGGTAGGTCCAGGAAGAGGTTCAGCATGTGGTAGTTTAGTTGCATATTTATTAGGCATAACCACAATAGATCCTATTGAAAATAATTTAATTTTTGAGAGATTTTTAAACCCTGAAAGGGAAAGCATGCCTGATATTGATGTTGATTTTATGGATTCACGTCGTGAAGAAGTTGTCGATTACATATTTAATAAATACGGTTGTGATCATACATGTCACATAATTACTTTTCAAAGAATTAAAGCTAAGATGGCAATACGTGATGTTGGAAGAATACTTGATATGAATAAAACAATAATAGAAAGTATTTCCAAACTTCTAATGGATGATTTTTCTTCTATAGATCAATCAATTAAAAAAAAATTAGATAAATATGTTGCAGATTATCCATTGCTCTTTAAAATAGCAAAAAAAATACAAAACTACCCTAGACAAACAGGAGTGCATGCTGCCGGCATTGTTATTTCATCAAAAAAAATGTATGAGATTATTCCAATTCAGCTTTCATCTACTGGTAAATATGCAACACAATACTCAATGGAGTATATGGAATCATTAGGATTAATTAAAATTGATATTCTTGGGTTGGTAAATTTATCAATAATTTCGCAAGCTCTTAACTTAATTTATTCATATAAAAATAAGAATTTAGATTTAAATAAAATTCCAATGAACGATTTGAAAGTTTTCAATTACATATCTCAAGGGAAAACGACGGGTATTTTTCAATTAGAATCATCAGGCATGACTAATTTAGTGAAAAAAATCAAGCCAAAAAGTATTGAAGATATTTCAGTTTGTTCAGCTTTATATAGGCCTGGGCCACAAAAAAATATTTCTTTGTATCTATCTAATAAATTAAATCCAGAAAAAATTGAATATTTAAACAATGATTTAAAATCTATTTTGGCTCCTACATATAATGTAATTGTTTATCAGGAACAAGTAATAAAAATAGCTGAAAAAATTGCTGGTTTTAATTTAGGCGTTTCAGATAGTTTTCGAAGAGCTTTATCTAAAAAAAATGAGGATGAACTTATTAAACTAAAACAAGATTTTATTAATGGTGGTATGAAGAATAAATACTCCAAAGAAATTTTAAATAAAATATATGACTATATTTTAGAATTTGCTAATTATGGTTTTAATCATTCACACGCACTTGCTTATTCATATATAAGCTATTGATTAGCATACATAGCATATTATTTTCCGCTTGAATTTTATACTGTATTACTAATAAATAATGGTGGTTCAACTGAAAAAATTAATGAATATTTGAATTGCGCATTAAGTCAAGGAATTTCAATACTACCACTAGATATTAATTTATCAAGTTCTAACTTTTCAATTGTTCAATCAAAAAAAATTATTTTAGGTTTTAATATCGTCAAAGGTATAGGACAAACGATATCTAATAAAATAATTTCTATTAGAGAATCATTAAATGGTAAAAAATTTGATAATTTATTTTCATGTATTAAAATTTTGTCAAATAATGGTATAGGTTTAAAAACAATTACTTTGTTAGCATATTCAGGTGCATTTGATTGCTTTAATAGTCAGTATTCACGATTCTGAATAGTTAAAAATTTGAATTCTATATTCGAGAATGTAAATAATATTTTAACAACTGGTGAGTGTATAACAGATATGAAATTGGATAACGCAGTGCCAACTAAAGAAGAATTAGAACAATTATCTAAAAAAGAACAAGAATATACAGGAATTTTGTTAAAAAAAGTACCTTTAATCAAATTAAAGGAAAAGTATTCTTCTCAATTTACAAATTTAGTTTCATTAAGAAGTTTTCTTGATTCATCAGTTGAAAATGGATATTATCACATCATAGTTAAAATTAATTCAATCACGACATTTAAAGATAAAAATGGTCATCCAATGTCATTCATATCAGTGGAAGATGAAACTCTTTTTATGAATAAATTACCTATTTTTTGAGAGGTATATTCCAAATATAGTTCAAATTTAAAAGAAGGAATTTTTGCAGTTTTAACTGTAAAAAAGAATAAAAGAATTAGTAATAATTTATTAATTTTAAAAATTATGGAGTTAAGTTAAATATGGTGAGTAAAAAAGCAATAGCAATTGATGGGAATTGTCTATTTTATCGTTGCTTTTATGCGACAATAAAACAATTAACATATTTTGAATCAAAACAATTGAAGCCCACAAATGCTTTAAATTTATTTATAAGAATTGTGATTAAATTGATAAGAAGTAACAATTATGATTATGGAATAGTCGCATTTGATTATAGTAAAGATACTTTTCGAAAAAAAAAGCTGAAAACATATAAAGAAGGACGCAAAAAGATGCCTAATGAATTGGTTTGTCAAATTTCTGACATAAAACAATGTGTTAATTTAATGGGAATAAAAAAAATTGAAGTTGAAAATTTCGAAGCGGATGATATTATTGGGAGTTTTTCTAAATTAATGACACAGAATAATGTTTATACAGAGATATTTTCTTCAGATAAGGATATGTTACAACTTGTAAATGAGTTTACAACAGTTAAATTATTAAAGAAAGGGATTAGTGATTTCATTGAATACAATCTTAATAATTTTCCCATTAATTTTTTTGGATTATTTCCCAATCAGGTTGTTGATTTTAAAGCAATTTCTGGGGATAAATCAGATCATTTACAAGGAGTTAGAGGCATAGGCATAAAAACATCAATTGAGTTGCTAAAGGCATATAAAACACTAGATAATATTTATTTAAATTTAGACAAATTAACTAGAAAAAATAAAGAAAAGTTTGTTGTAGACAAGGATGATGTCTATTTATGTAAAGATTTAGTTACAATCAGAACCAATTTATTTGATGGCGCTAATTCAAATGATTTTAATCTAGGTGCAGTAAATTATGTGGAATTATTAAATTTTACTCGTGTTAACAAATTAGACTCATTATCGCACTGAATTGAAAAACTATTTTTAAAATAAATCAATGCCTGAGTTACCTGAAGTCCAAACAATAATAAATACTTTAAAAGAAACAACACTATTGAAGCATACAATAAAACATGTTGAAATAGTGATAGAAAAGGTTCTAAAAAATTGTTCTGTATCAAAATTCAAAAGTTTTTTGATGAGTGAACAAATAATTGACATTCAAAGAAAAGGAAAATACATCATATTTCATTTATCAAATGACAAATATTGAGTTGTACATTTGAGAATGGAAGGAAAACTATTTTACTTTAAGAGCGGTTGTAATTTTACAAGTAATCATTTAATGGCCAAAATTGTCTTCACAAATGATAGTATTCTATGTTATTATGATTCACGAATGTTTGGCACTTTTCATATTTTCTCTTCAAGATTAAGTTGTTTTTCTTCAGAAATTCTTAAAAAAGTTGCTATTGATCCACTAGATAAAAAATTTAATGAATATTTTTTATTTGCAAAAATCAAAAATAGTCACAAACATATAAAGAACTTACTTTTGGATCAAACTATTGTATCCGGGATAGGGAATATTTATGCTGATGAAATTTTATTTATGTCTAAAATACATCCATTATCAAAAGGTATAAATATTGATATCAGCATGTGTAAAAAAATCGTTAAATATTCAAAGTTAATTTTAAAAAAGGCCATAGACCATAAAGGTACAACAATTTTGTCTTATAAGTATAAAAAAAATAACCATGGCAATTATCAAAAATACCTTTTAGTCCATTCACATTCTGGAGAGAAGTGTAAAATTTGTGGTACTAGAATATTAAAATTAAAAATAAATGGTCGCGGAACTTATTTTTGTCCAAATTGCCAGAAAATTATTGAAGATAACGAATTATGTTAGTTTGTTTAACAGGGGTACCTGGTAGTGGGAAAACTACAATACTAAGACAAATTAGAAAAAGTGGTTATATGGTTTTTGAAACCGATAAATTTATACATAGTATTTATAAATTTGGCCAAATTGGTTACAATCTAATTTCAAAACATTTTGGCAAAGAATATGTCAACAAGACAAGTGTTAATCGAAAGAAATTAGGCAGATTAGTTTTTTCTAATAAATGTGAACTTGCAAAATTAAATAAATTAACGATACCCTTAATAAAAAATAAAATTTTAAGTTTAAAAAAAATAAAAAATAAGCTCATATTTGTTGAATTGGCAATTTATTTGAATTATCCAAGTTCTTTTAGATCGATTTTTGATAAAATTGTGATCATTAAAGGCAAACAAAAATTGCAAATTTCAAAACAGATAGTTCACAACATTAAAGATATAAGACTTCCAGAAAAGGTATGCAAAAATGCTATTATCTTTAATAATACTGGAAGAAAAACAGCAATACCTATTATTTCTGCTCGATTAATTAGTAACATTCTTAAAAACAAAAAATAAAGTATTACATTTATTTTTAAAAAAAATAAAAAAAATTCGTTTTTTCCAAAAAAACATTGTTGGGAAATTTTCAAACAATTAATGTTGGAAATTTTTAATTATTATTTGTTTCTTTATGGTTAATTTTCAACAAAAAAAGTTAAAAAATATCGTTTAAAAAAAATAAAAAAACAGGAAATTAAATTTTTTATTTAGGTTTTGAAAAAAAATAATTTTAATGCTTATACTATTAACAAAAAAATGAGTACTATTTTTATTGATGTTTTATCAAAAAAATAATGCTATTTTAAGAGGAGGATATAGGAATGCAAGAATGTGTAATTTTTTCTATTATTAAGAAATTTGATTTTTGCATTAATTTTAAAACATTATATGACTTATATCACCCTATTATTGGTTCTGCCTCTTATAATTTATACATTCAACTTTTTAATGAATCTGAGAAACTCATTCAAATGGGCATAAAAAACAACAATTTAGATTCGTTATTAAAATTGTTGAAAATGTCGAATAGTGAATTTAATGCTGCCAGATATAATTTGGAAGCTATTGGTTTGCTTAACACTTTTGTGGATGAAAAAGAGAATAAACTATTTTTTCAGTTGATGGAACCACTTTGTTTTAATGATTTTGTTGCTAAACAAAAGCATCGTCATTTACTTTTTAAGATTATAGGTGAGGAAAATTATCAACGTTTAGAATACCTTTATAATAATGAGCACATTCCTCAATCCTATGTTAGAATTACAAAAACTTTTGATCAAATTTGGAACGATAATGATATTAAAAACACATATTCATTTAATTTTGATAATTTGTATCACAATATTATTAAAAAATCACACCAGTCAGTCATTATTTCCACGCATGTTAAGCAATTAATTGAATTTTATTTTGAAACATATTCATTAACTTTAAATGAAATAGAACATTGCATATATAACTCAATAATTGAAATGTCAAACAATGAATTTGCTGTGGATTATGATCTATTACAAGCTAATCTTAAAAAATATATTAATAGTTTCAACAATATTAATATTTATAAGCAAATTAAATTAAATCGCAATTTACAAATATTTAAAACAAAAGTTGATCATAATTCATTATTAAAAATATTTGATTTATATAAAAACATTAATAGTGAACAGTTTTATTCCTTAATAAAAAAGACATCATTATCTACTGAAGAAATTGAAACAATTTCAGTTTTACGCAACACTTATTTATTAAATGACGAATTAATAAATTTAATGATTGACTTTTCATTATTAAAGTCTAATGGGCATTTTAACAAGAAATATTTGTTAAAGATGGGTCAAACTGCAAATGCAATGAATCTTTTAGAACTTACTTCAATGTATGATTATTTAATGAATAGACCAATAGATCAACAAATGTTGTCTGCATATATTCCTAAAGAATCTACAGATGATTCATTAAACAAACCTGCCTCTGAAAAAGAGCTAAATTATTGATTAAAGAATAGCTAATTCTGTTAAAAATGAATATTCATGAAATAAAAAAAAAATATAAATTTTATTTAGATCAATCTTATATTTTGTCATTAAATTTGACAGATGATGAAATAATTAGATATATGCCAGCAATTGTTAAAATTGTTGACGAGCAAGTTAAGTGTGATAAACTACCTAATAATATTTGTATTAATGAAAGTTATAAACATTTAAGAATTTCTAGAGATAAAAACAATTTATTATTTTTTGAGCTTATTGATTGTCATAAACATAAACCTATAAATAATTGATATATTAATGATTTTCAAAGCAAAAATAATAAATTTATTAACATCGTTAAATTAGATGCAGAAGCAAAAAAAAATAAAAATTCAAATAAGCATTTAATCATAGATAAGTATTTAAAGCAACATTTATTCTTTTTAGTTAAAAAGTGCAAACCAACTAATTACATTTCTGGTATTTATTTATATGGGGATTATGGTATTGGTAAGACTTTATTAATGTTTTCTTTATTAAATACTATTCAGGAATTAGGATCAACTGTAGCTTTAGTTTCATTACCAAAGTTAGTTCAAAGATTAAAAAATAATTTTGGGAGCAACCAAAATTATTTAAATGAACAAATGATAAATAATTTAGAAAAAATTGATTTTTTAGTTTTAGATGACATAGGTGCTGAGCAAACAGATTCATGGTTTTATAATCAATTTTTATTTGATTTATTAGATTTTAGATATGTAAACAAAAAGGTTACTTTTTTTACTAGTAATTATCAACTTAATCAATTACTGTCTAAATGGAAAAGTAGTACAAGCATGACAAAAATTGATATTACCAGAATAATTGAACGGATAAAAGCTTTAACTAACAATTGCTCTGTGCAGTTAAAAGATGTAAATTACCGCTATTCAAATCAAATTATTAAATCCTAATTAGGTTTAATGTTGTAATGATAATAATTAAGTGGATGTAACGAATAGTTGGTTTCGTTTATATTGGTTATTGATAATGTATTTTGTGTTTTAGAATTGTGTAATGATTTGATAAAACCACAAACAACAGAAAAATTTTTTCTGATCCCATATTTAAAATTTATGTATTTTTCTTCATCTAGAAATACTGAAATATTTATATTTTTTTGGATATCAAAAATAAATTGTAAATAATCACCATTTTTGATATTTAGATTATCAATGCTTTTTGTGTAATATATAGTGCATCAACCTTGTAAGAGAAATGTGTAAAAATCATTTTCTTTTTTTACATCAATAAAGTATTGATTATTTATCTTGCAACTTCCTTCATAGCTAAGGTCAATTATTGTTTTGTCAATATCAGAATATTTATTTCCTTCAATCGATAAATCCTTTTTTCCTATGAAATTAAAGCAATTAAAAATAATTTCATTTTCAATTGATTCCTTATTGATATGATTTTTAGTAAAATCATTTATTGCATCATTTTCTGATTCAGCAGATAGTTCAATTGGTGCCTTTGCAAAATTGTTTTTAACTAATTCAATTAATTTTTTGTTTTCATCATCATATGTACATGATACATTGATAAAAGATGGTAATACAATAATAACCAAAATGAAAAAAAGTTTGAAAATTTTTAATTTATTATTTCTTTTTATTCACTTATACATTTGATTAAAATGCATATACACTTTTTATTTATGTTTATTATAATAATTTGATTATGAGCCGTAAAGATCAGTTAACAAATAGAGGTCAAATGACAGGCAATTCACGTAGTCATGCAATGAACCACTCCCGACGAAAATGAAAAATCAATTTGCAATGTGCCAATTTAAAAATAGGAAAGAATCATTCCAAAAGAGTGATGGTGTCTGCTAGAACTCTAAAAACTTTAAGAAAAAAGAATAAGTTAATTTAAGTTTATTTTTTTGGAAAGAATATTTCATTACAATTTTTTTTCAATTGATTTTTTAATGTCTTTTGGTCAATTTCATATATTTGAATCAATTTTTTAAATACTCATTCAATTAATAATGGGGAATTAGTTTTTCCTCGGAATGGGACTGGAGTTAATCATGGACTGTCAGTTTCTATTAAAATTCTATTTAAAGGAACCATTTTTATTGCATTTAATATGTCATCAACATTTTTATCAAATGTAATTATTCCATTAACAGAAATGTAATACCCCATTTTTAAATATTCCTTAACTACTGTTAAGTTTTCTGTAAAACTATGGATAACACAGCTTAGATTTTTTCCATATTCTTTTAAGATATTAATAGCATCATCATGTGCATTTCTAATATGTAATATGCACGGTAAGTTATATTTTTTTGCTAAATTTAATAATGAAATGAAAACATCTTTTTGTTGGTTATGGTCTATATTATTTTTGTAATAGTCAAGTCCAAATTCACCTAGGCCAACTAATGATGGATGCTTTTCAATTATTAATTTTTCTAATATACAAAAACACTCCTTCCCATTAAGATTCCCTAATTCATAAGGATGAAAACCAATTGTAGAAAAAAGGGTGTTTTTGTATTGTTCTGATATTTTAAGAGAAAAAATTGAATCTTGTTCATTTGTTCCAGCAACATTAACAATTATTTTTTGTTTAATTAGTTCTCCTACAAGTCCATCAATATCTGGGAACAATTTTGCATCATTTATATGCGCATGTATATCATAAAAGTCATATTCATCAGGAATTCATTTATGTTTCATTTAAAGATTATATGCAATAATTTAAATATTTATTCTAGATAGTTGAGAAAAATAAAAAACAATATTGTTTTATAATATGTTAGATTTTATTTAGTGGAGACGTACTCAAGTGGCTAAGAGGACACCCTGCTAAGGTGTTAGGTCGGCAACGATGCATGGGTTCGAATCCCATCGTCTCCGCCATAAAAGGAATTAGTCTTGATATTAAAATATTAAGTTTTTTATTAATTTTGTCAAGGTATTGTTTAAATCAATTCATGTATTTTTGCAAAGCTTAACTATTATTAACATTTGCTTGTTGGCTCATTGAAATATAATAAATAATTGTAAAAACATAAAATATAAGAAAAAAATTTGGCGAGTAAGGTTTTATCGTTAACTGAGACATGCCTTACATTTATAAATTTATTTACTCTTTTAGGTTATTAACTCTAACTATCCTATCAATTCTATTTTCTAATCTATCAAATCTTTGATTATTTCTTTTTTCAAACTCAACAAATCAAACTGGAGCTTTTGCTCTTGTTTTTGCTGTAGGCCCACTTTTAATTTTAATTCTTTCTAAGTCTAAATTCTTACCAATAAATTTTTCATCTATATTGGTATTTACTACTTTATATTTGAGAACTTTGATTTTCTTACTCATTTTCATATATTATATATTGATCCTTCCTACTCAAATAAGTTCTGTAGTATTGAATTCCTTAACTCTAATATAAATTAAATGCTTAAAGATAAGATTCTCTTTATTTTTTTGTATTTTTCTCTTAGAACTTTAGTTTACTTAGCTTCTTAGTTTTTTCATATTATCTCCTAACTTTGAAAATTTATATTCAATTCCTTTCTTGATTATCATAGTTTGTATTGTGAAATTTTATTTACAATTTGTTTTTGTATTTGTTTTTTCTTGTTTTTTTCAATTTTCAATAATGTTGTCTAAGTCTTTATGGGATAAATGTTATATTTAGTAATTAAATTCTGCTTATTTTTGATGCGCCAAAACTAAGTTGTATAATTTATCTAGTGATGAATATCACAGAATTAACTCTTTAAAGGTTATTGATAAATATTTTATGCTCTGTTAGCTCAGTTTGGTAGAGCAAATGACTCTTAATCATTGGGTCGTGGGTTCGAACCCCTCACAGAGCACCATAAGTCACTATTCACAAGTATTAAATTAATTCTGTATAATTTTTATTGTTACTAAAAAATGAATAATTTGCTTATCATTGAATCTCCAAACAAGATACACACCATATCAAAATTTTTAGATGATAAAGAATTTAAAATAATTGCAACTATTGGTCATATTCGAGATTTACCAACTAACTCTTTAGGTTTTGATGAAAAAACATTAACACCTAAGTGAATTGTTCCTTCAAAGAAAACTAACAAAATTAGTAAGGACAAAATAATAAATGAAATTAAAGCTGCTGCTAAAAATGCAAAAAAGATTTTTTTAGCTACTGACCCAGATAGAGAAGGTGAAGCAATTTCATGGCATGTTTATAATGTTTTACCAAGTTCAGATCAATTAAAATGTAGTCGAATTACTTTCAATGAAATAACTAAAGTAGCAATTCAGCATGCCATATCTAACCCAAGAGAGCTTGATATCAAATGGGTTGAATCACAGTTTGCAAGGCGCATTTTGGATAGATTAGTTGGATATAAAATTTCTAAAATTCTTAGAAACATGGTCCATGGTAAAAGTGCAGGGCGTGTACAGTCGATAGCTTTAAAACTTATCTATGACCGTGAAAATGAAATTAATTTATTTAAACCAACCAAATGATGAACAGTTGATCCGATTATTGATAAGAATAATAAATTATTTTTGCGAGAAATTGATCAAAAGATTAAGGATAAAATTAATGCTATTCAATTTAGCAATGAAAAAGAAGGGTCAGGAGTTAATTTCAATGATTTTAATTCTGCTGAGTTATTAAAAAAACAACTTAGCAACGAATGAAAAATTTATAGCATTGATGATCCTAAATATTACACAGTAAAACCTAAAGATCCATACAAAACATCAACATTACAACAAGATGGTGTAAATAAACTTGGTTGATCAGTATCAAAAGTAATGTCAGTAGCCCAAAAGCTATATGAGGGTGTTAAAATTGACAATGAATATGCTGCTTTGATTTCTTATCCCAGAACTGATAGTGTAAGGATATCAGAGACATTTGCAAATAATGTAGAAAAATTTATTATTAAAACCTATGGCAATGATTATTTTTTTAAATTTGTTTATTTAAATAAAAAAAATGAAAAAAATGTTCAAAATGCTCATGAGGCTGTCCGTATTATTGACCCATTTATTACACCTGAATCGATAAAATCTAAAATAAAGCCAGAAGAATTTGCTTTATATCAATTAATTTGATCTAGAACAATTGCTGCTTTCATGACTCCGGCAAAATATGAAACAACAATTGTTAGGGTTATCAACAATGGTAATAAATTTTACACATATTCACGTGTATTAAAGTTTTTGGGATATAAGAAAGTTTATAGTGATAAGGATGAAATACATCAAGTTCCAATATTTTCGAAGGACTCTATTGGTTCAAAGATAAAAATTCAATCCATTTTAATAAAAGAACATTCAACATTACCACCACCTCGTTTTAGTCAAGCAACACTTATTAAAGAATTAGATGGATTAGGTATTGGGCGCCCATCAACATATAAATCAATGGTGAATATGCCACTTCAAAGGGGATATGCTGAATTAACAGATAAAAATTACCACATTTTGCCATTAGGCATAGAAGTTGTTAATTTTTTAAAGATGTATTTTAGTTTTTTGCTTGATACAAATTTCACTAATGAAGTTGAAACTGACTTAGATAATATTGCAGATGGAAAATTATCATGAAAAAATTTAGTTAAAGAAATGCAACCAATCATTGAAAAATGTATAAATGATGCCAAAAAGAATTTTAAATTAAAATCAATGAATGTTGGTAGAGATTGCCCATTATGCAAAAGTCCTCTTATATATAGATATTCACACAAGAATGGAACTCAATTTATAGGTTGTTCATCATTTCCTAAGTGTAAGTATGTTGAATTTCCAAACAACAAAAATGAGACTTTGTCATATGTGTGCCCAAATTGTGGAAATAAACTTATATTACGAAAATCTAAATTTAATCGATATTTTGTGGGATGCAGTAATTATCCAAAATGTAAGTTTATTATGAATACAACATCTAAACAAATTAAACAAATTTGTGAATGTCTTGAAAATAATCAGCCATTGCCAGATTTTGAAATTGTAAATTCCCTTAATAGGAAAGAAAATGCAAAAAAGGATAAACAAAAAGGATAATCTTATTATGGCAATTATAGAAATTTCAACAGCAAATTTTAATGAGTCCATAAGTACAAACAAGAATGTTATTGTAGATTTTTATGCTGATTGGTGTGGTCCATGTAGAATGCTTTCACCTTTTTTGGAAAAGGCTTCTACAAATTTTAATAATGTTAGATTTTTTAAGCTAAACATTGATAGGGAAGCATATTTGACCCAAGAATTAGGGATAATGTCAATCCCATGTATTCATTTCTATAAAAACGGCAAATTACATGATAAGTTTATCGGCTTTAAGACATATAAAGAGATAATTAATTTCATAAATAAAAATATTGAATAAGAGGGTTTAATGAAATGATTACTAAATTCATTAAAGTAATTTGTGTTATATTTTAACTATACTTAATAATGAGTATGACAAAAATTCAAAAAATCGTTAATGATGTAAAAATTGCACAAAAGCATTTTGCTTGTTTTAGTCAGGAACAAGTAGATAAGATTTTTTATGAGGTTTCTAAAGCCGCAAATAGTGAAAGAATTATGTTAGCAAAAATGGCCATTGAAGAAACTGGAATGGGTGTTTTAGAAGATAAAATAATTAAAAATAATTTTGCTGCAGAATATATTTACAACAAATATAAGTTTATGCAAACATGTGGAGTTTTTGAAGAGGATTTAGCTTCCGGCTACAAAAAAATATATACACCTAAGGGTGTTATATGTGCTGTAATACCTGTAACAAACCCTACAAGTACAGTTATATTTAAATGTTTATTAAGCTTAAAAACACGAAATGGGATTATAATTTCTCCACATCCACGATCAAGAAAATGTTCAATTAAAGCAGCTCAAATAATTTTGGATGCAGCTATTAAATCAGGTGCACCAAAAGGAATTATAAGTTGAATTCCAGATAATTTAGGAATTGATGGAACAATAGAATTAATGAAAGAATCAGACTTAATTCTTTCTACAGGCGGGTCAGGTCTTGTAAAATCAGCATATAGTTCAGGTAAACCAGCAATAGGTGTGGGGCCTGGCAATTGTCCTGCCATAATTGACACATCAGCAAATTTAAAAATGGCTATTGCTTCTATTATCCAATCTAACACATTTGACAATGGGATGATATGTGCTACAGAAAATTCAGTAATTGCATTGCAACAAAATTATAATGCTGTCATTTCAGAATTTGTTAAACAGCAAGCATTTATTGTTACAAAAAAAGATGATATTAAAAAAATTAAGAATAAGATGTTCTCAAAAGGAACTAACTTACTTAATCCAGAAATTGTTGGTAAAGATGCTAAGTCTTTGAGTAAAGTATTTGACATAAAAGTACCATCATGAGCAAAAATTTTGGTAGTTGAGGCAGATTCAACAGATTCTTCAAACCCACTTGCCCATGAAAAATTATCTGATTTTGTTTCTTTATATAAAGCTAAGAATTTTGATGATGCTTTAATAATTCAATCAAACTTGTTAAAATTAGGCCCAGGTCATACTGCTTCTTTATTTGTTGATGAATCTTTAGGCACTGAGAAAATTAAAAAGTTTTCAGCCAATTGCAATGCAGGTAGGTTAATTATAAATTCGCCATCATCATTAGGGGGGGTTGGTGATTTTTATAACTTTAAATTGATGCCATCATTCACAATTGGATGTGGTTCCGTTGGTGGGAATATTTTTAGTCAAAATATTTCTCCAGAAAATTTATTGGATATAAAACAAGTAGCTATGAGAAGAGAAAATATGTTATGGATGAGAATTCCAAGTAGAGTTTATTTTAAATATGGTTGTATAGAGGAAGGTTTAAAAGATTTAAGAGATGATGGAGTTCATAAAGTTTTTATTGTATCTGATAACTTTATTTGAAATGCATTTGGTAAAAAAATACAGACAATTTTAAACTCATATGGCATTAATTCGAAAATATTTACAGATGTTGAACCAAATCCAACTAAATCTACAGTTAGTAGGGGAGTTAAAGAAATAAAAAATTTTAATCCTCAAGCAGTTATTGCCTTTGGTGGCGGAAGTTCACTTGATGCAGCTAAAATGATGTGATTGTATAATGAATATCCTGATATAAAATTTCAAGATCTTGCTATAAGATTCTTGGATATTAGAAAACGTATTGTTAAATTCCCTACACCAAAAAAGGTTCAACTTGTTTGTATACCTACAACAGCAGGTACTGGTAGTGAGGTTACTCCTTTTGCTATCATAACTGATGACAATACACATATAAAATATTCACTAGCTGATTATTCATTACTTCCAACAATAGCAATAGTTGATGCTCAATTCATGATGTCATTGCCTCAGAAAATGACTGCTGTTACAGCAGCAGATGCACTAAGTCATTGTTTTGAATCATATGTTTCTGTCCTTGCAACAGAATTTACTAGACCATACTCATTAGAGGGTATTAAATTAATTTTTAAATATCTTAAACGTGCATATGATAATGGAGGAAATGATATTGAAGCTCGCGAAGCATTAGCTCATGCTGCCACAATAGCAGGTATGGCCTTTGGCAATGCTTTTTTAGGAGTTGTTCACTCATTATCTCATAAAGTTGGTGGCCATTTTGGGGTTATGCATGGAGCAGCGAATGCAATTTATTTGCCATATGTTATAAGATATAATTCTGCAAAATATGAAAATGAAAAGCAAATGTATTTTCCTCAATATCAATATAATAATACCCGTCAAAAGTATTGTGAAATTGCTGATTCTTTAGGAATTTCTGGGAAAACTGCATCTGAAAAAATAGATAAGTTAATTAAATCTATTCAAAATTTATTTAAATCTGTAAATTTATGGAAGTCAACTAAAGAATACGGAGTGAAGGATAGTGAATTTAATAAAATTTTAGATATTATGTCTGAAGAAGCTTTTGATGATCAATGTACTAATGCTAACCCACGATTACCAAGAATTCAAGAATTGAAGCAGTTATTTATTGATGCGCATTATGGAAATAAAATTTCAAGTTTAGTTATTAGTGATAAATTAAAGTTAAATAAATAATTTTATTTATGAGTACAAAATTAATTGTTGGTCTAGGTAATTTCCCTAGGGAGTTTGATAATACAAGACATAATATAGGATTTAAGATTGTTGATGAGTTATTAAAAAAATACAATTTGAATTTAGATGAAAATAAATTTAATGGTTGATTTACAAAGACAAAAATAAATAATGAATTAATTATTATTTCCAAGCCATTCACATATATGAATTTATCTGGCGATTTTGTTAGAGATATTGTTAATTTTTATAACATTGATATTTCTAACATACTAATAATTTGTGATGATATAAATTTACCTATTGGCAAATTAAGAGTTAGAAGTGATGGATCGAGTGGTGGACAAAAAGGTTTAAATGATATTATTAATAAACTTAATTCAGAAAATATAAAAAGAATTCGAATAGGTATCGGGAGACCAAATGTTAATATGAAAATATCAGATTGAGTTACTGGTAAATTTACTAGTTCTGAAAAACTTATTCTTAAAAAAACAATAATTAATACTATTGAAATAATAAACAATTATTTGAATACAAGTAATTTTAAGAATTCAACTTTTTAGGTTTTACTATTATAATTTCAATTTAAATCATCAACTGATTTCGGATGATTATTGTATTTAATATTAGAAATATTCCCATTGTTAACATATATAACCATTGTTGCTAATTCAGCAAGTAAAGGGTTATGGGTAACTATAATTACTGTAGATCTATATTTTTTATTGATTTCAATAAAAAGTTTCATTACTTGTTTACTCATTTCAGTATCTATAGCACCTGTTGGTTCATCTCCAAATAAGATATTTGGATTTTTTGCAATGCTTCTAGCAATTGAAACTCGTTGTTGTTGCCCACCTGATAATTCACTAGGATACTTATTAATTTGAGATGACATATCTATTGAAGTAAGAATTTCATTAAGAGGGATAATTTTGTTTTTATTGCTTTGAAGTCTCTGCCCAATTTGTATATTTTCTTTAACTGTCAAATTAGGTAATAAGCCATAATGTTGAAATACATAGCCAACATTTTGTCTTCTAAATTTTGTAAGTTGGTTTTGGTTATAGTTAGTTATGTCTTTGCCAAAAATTATAACTGTTCCACTACTTGCATTATCCATGCCAGAAATAATATTTAAAAGCGTAGTTTTTCCGCTTCCACTTGGGCCTAATATAACCACAAATTCACCTTTTTTGATAGTAAGATTTACATTATTTAAAATTCTGTTAGAAATTATTTTATTGTTGTAATATTTAACTACATTTTTTAAAATAACTGCATTTTCTTGACTGTCAAAGTCTAAATAATTAGAATAGTAGTTTTGTATTTTTTTCTTATCAGAAATTAATTTTTCTATTTCATTCAAGTATTCATCTTTTAATTTGTTTTCTGCCTTAGGGAGATTGTTAATTTTTATTTTTAATTCTTTAATTTTTTTATCAACTTCCTTTATTTCACTTATTGATTTATTTCTTATTTCATTTTTGAATTTATTATCAGCACTTTGGTCTTTGTAATAATTCATTTTTTTGCTTTTTTCTAATCTTGTGACTCATTTGGAATGATAGCGTGAAAAATAACTATCAACTGTGTTTTTATATTCAATTTGTAGAGATTTAATTCTTTTTTCTAGGTTTTTACATTGCTTAATTAAAAAGAAAGTAGATTTATTTTTTGAGTTGTATATACGTAACTTAATATCCTCAAGATACTTTAATTTTGTTAATAGAAATTTATATTTTTTTGCTGTGTGCCTTAGTTTTTGAATAACAAAAAAATTGTAAGGGATATTTTCATCTTTTTGGGCATTAATATTTTCTAAAAAATTTAAAAAACTTAAAATTTTTACACTATCAATTTTATTGTCATTTGTTTTTTCATGTAGATCCAAAAAATATTTTTTATATACAAAACTATTTTTTTTGCTTTCGATTAGTAAAAGTTTGTTTTCAAAATTTATAATTTTCAACACATTTTTTTTATATTTTCTGAAATTTTTTTTTGATGAAATTACTATTTTATCTAGCTCATTTTTATATTGTTCAAGTTTTAAAGTAATTGATTTTTTCATGGACAACATACTATCAATTTTTTTGTTTAAAAAAATTGCCTTATCTTTATTTTTTGTTTCTTTTATGCTTATGTTTTTCATAATTGATGAATTAAAAGTTAGTTCTTTATTAGATCAACTAGTTTATTTTTCTTTATCGAAATAAAGGAATTAATTAAGCTAATTAGAAAAATGAAAGCTATGCCACATAAACTAATCGCATAAAAATATCATTCAATTGTCGCGCATAATCATAATTTTAACCCATAAAAAATAACAGTGTTATATATGGAAACCATCCACATTGATAGAGGGGATGCGATTAATAATCCAAAAATGACCACAGGGAAGTAAACTGAAAGAAAATTCAAAATATTTTCTTTTTCTGTATATCCTAATGTTTTAAGTAGACCAGCTAACTGTTTAGAGTCATTTACTATCATATTAGAAATTAAGCATACTATTAATATAGTCATAATTGAGATTACTGCAATAATTACATATGTTATTTTATTTATTGTGTCAGAAACATTATTATAAACAGTTTGCTGGGACATTTTATCAATTGCACCTATCACAAGTGATTCATATGCTTGCGATCCATAGTATTTTTGCAACAATGCCATTAATTCTGAAGACTTTTCAATAAATTCATTATGTGCGTCTATTCGTTTCTGTATATTTGATATTGGTGTATTTTGTCATTTTTCATAAAGCAAATTAATTTCTTTTGAAATTGGTAAATTATTTTGCAATGATATTAAATTTGCAATTTGTAGGTTACCTCCATATTGCAAAATATTTCTAAATACATTGCTTGTGATTTTATCATTTCCAGGATATAAACCACTAGGACTATATAGACACATAGAGTTGCTTAATGCTACACCACCATTAGACTTATTTGTAAATATTCCATTAAATCCATATGAGGTCAAGTTATATTCATTTTTGCTTATTTTGTATTTACTAATATCAAAGATTGATATTTCTTTTTCTGGGGCATCTGCACATTCGGAAAGGAAAGCACCATTCTCAGTATCAAGCATAAAGCCACTAAAACATTGTGCTAGTCCTAATGTTTTTCATTGATTTAGGTAGTAATGATGAGGTTGATGAAAATTACCATTTTCATCATCCAAATGAGTTTTTAGCTTTAGAATTTTATTTGCAACATCTTGGTCGCAATAAAATTCTTGGTCTTCATAGGTATTGCAAAAACCACTAATTTTAAATGTAACTTTATTGTCTCAATCATCATCCTTTTCTCCATTGTCAATTATCATCTGATGGGATATTCTATCAGCCCTATTATTAATAGTAAATGTAATTTCATCACCCAATTTTAAGTTATATTTATGTTTTGCATATTCATTAGGTATTATTGGATAAATATTTTTTGCTTTTAAATCTTTAGTACTGTAAGCAATTTTATCAATTAAATTATTACCATTTTTATCAATTAAATTAATATATTTTGTTTTATGTCCGGGCTTGGATTTTATACCCATAATTGAAACAGAGGAGTTATCAATTTTAATGTTTGCATCAATTTTAGTAAATGTTTCTTCTTCTTTACTTAGTGGAATTTGATTATAAAAAATACCATAATCTAACATAGCGCATTCCTTATATGTATAACATGTAGTTAGTAATTTAATAAATTGGTTAATCAATGCTGCAGCAATAATATGGACAACATTGGATTTATCAATTTCATATTTATAATTTTTGGTTTTATCTTCATTTTTTTTAATGAATTTTTTACATATAGATATGTCATTGTCAAATGCTTTTAATATTCTGTCATGCAATTCTTTATATTTGTTGTCAGATTGTTCATCATAGTATATGCAATTGCCAACAAAATCAATAAAATTATGTTGAGAGTTTGTACATAATATCTTTGTGTTCTCAGGCATTAATGATTCAGCAATATCTCATGGATTGGATTTTAGTCATAATGCACCAACTGTGTAGTCTAATCCATTTTTTGTTAAAGTCCTATCTTTTAAGTACATTAAATCTGCTTGTTGACCTAAACTATCTCCCATGTATGGGAAAAATAAATTTGAACATAAATTTGAACCATCATCCTTACCATTCTCATTGTATGTAACTGATTTTCTGTAACTTTTTATGTGATCATTTGATGATTCTTCTTTTCCTTTTTCTTCTTCAGGTGTCACATATCAATCAATATGTCATGAAGAATTGTATATAGGTTTATTAATTAATTGGTTCAATGGAATATCTTCATTAGATATTTGATTTTTGTTAGGATTTTTAATTTTTGGCATTAAATTGTCTGGGTATTTTAATTCATCAATAAAGAATTTATCCATAAATGGTATTGGTATTGGAATTGGAGAAATTGAAAATTCTCCTCCCATCCCATAATAGATTGACTGTAAATAATTTATATCCCTATTGTCATTTCCTGCTTGATGATAACCAGAAGCCCCAAAGCCAGTAAAAAAATTATTTTCATCAACATCATAATTTATAGGAATATACTGACCACCTTGAATTGTTGGGGTAGGCAAATCAATGGCAAATTTAAAATTCTTGCTATTGTTAGTGTGTGCAATAACAGTGTCGAACTTACCATTTATGCTGATCATAAATACTAATGATGACAAAGTTAATGAAGACATTATTACTAGTGTTATTAGTTTTCATATTGAACTAAAAGCAACTGCTATTCTGAATTTCACCACTACACTAAATTTATTTGCAATTTTTTTTGTGTATCTTGCAATAATATTTATCTTGTCAGTGTTGTTTAATTTCATTAATTCTGTAGTTTTATCTTTTAAGACGAAAAAAGATGTAATATATGAAGTGAGTAAAAATATTGCAAATGTAATTATAACCATTATGAATAGACTAATCACATTTAGACTAGCAACTGGAGTTGGGAGCATTCAATAATTTTTTAGTAATCCAATTATAGGAAGTTGCAAAATTATGCCAAAAATTGTCCCAATAACTACTCCAAAAACAGATGGGAATAAAACAAATGGAATCAAACTACTAGCTATTTCCATTTTATGAATTCCATTAGCATGCATTGTTGCAAGTGTTGTTTTATTATTAGAAATGTACCTGTGAATAACTATAGAACTAATAAGCAAACTTAATATCAAAATGAATGATGTTAAAATTCGTGATATTAAGTTAATCATATTAATGAAATTAGGGATATAACTAATTCTAAATGCTGATGTATTTAATGTATTTGATGTATCTGTTGCAAAATATGCAGCTTTAATACCTTTCGGATATGTCATAATTTTGCTAGCATATTCATTTATTTCATCAAGAATTTTATTTTGTTTTGTTTTATTTCTAGATTTAAAAGTACCTACTATATAATTTTCACTTTCATTTCCACGGAATCCATCTAATATTCTTGAATAACCACTTTTTGTTGAGAAAAGAATTGCTTCAACCGCAGGGTTAGGTACACTTTTACTAAATGAGACTATAGGATATATGTAGTCAGGCGTGATACCACTTCCAATAATAATAAATGGTACACTGCCACCAGGCTTAATGATTTGGTTATTATAATTTTCATTTGTCACTGTGTTTTGAAATCAGTTCTCTATATCTGGATATTTTAATGAATTCATTCATCCAATGAATTGGAGTCTTTGATCAGTAATTGTAGGATGGTTTAGTAAATATTTTTTGAATGAATCCTCATTTTCATAAATAGTTCTATTCATCGTATATTTATTGTTTAAATTCATATATTCAGGGTTTAAAACTGTAAATTTACATGCTCAATCTTGTATTGAATAAGAACTTGGGTTACCTAGTTCACCAACTCACTGAATAGTAATTTGATGATCTTTTATATAAATTTGCTCATTAGATATTTTTTCAAGATCAAATAGTTTTTTAATTTTTTCTAAGTTTTTCCTTCATCATTCTTCTCTTTCTTTTAATATAAAAGTACTTTGGGTATCTTTTACTATTTTATCTACTTCTTTACCTATATCACCAAGTTTTTCATGAGTTGCATCTTCTCCTCAATGCCCTTTAGCAAGAAGAAAAATTTTTTCATAATAATGAATATCTAATGTTTCATTTATACTTAAAGGTAAATATTTTAGTGTATCAGCAAGTGAATAGCCTTCATTATTTTTATAATCTAGCACATCATATGTGCAATCTGAATTGCTAAAATTATTTCAATTTATTTCATTTTTGTCTGTCAATGGATCTATTGGACAAATTTTATCAATTGTATCTTCAGGGTTAGATTCAACAATTTTATAAAAAATATTATCAGAAGAATTATTAATATTGAGTGAAGAAATTGTTTTTCAATCTACTTCATTGCCAAGTCCATATTTAGTATCTGTAAGATATTGGCCCATTGGAGTAAAAGTATTAGATGAAATGTGGTAAAGTTCATCAGTTAATTCACTTAGCTTGGCATCAAATTCACTATTATTTAATCCAGATAAATACTGTTTTATACTACTTGCTGATAAATCTGTAATTGATTCGCTTTTTTCTCCATGTCGTTTTTGTATATTGCGTAAATAATTTTCTAAATTAGTGTCTGTTATTTTCAATTTAACACGTATATTAGGACATAACAAATATTGATATCTCTTTCATATTTCTTCGTTTTTTAAAGCATTTAAATAAAATTTTTTAACTGAAGCATTTTCATCTATTTGATCTATTCATAGTAGAAAATGTGCATCAAGAATGAATTCATTATCAGCATCAGGAATTTTAATTGTATTGATATATGGGAAAAAAGCACCATCATTACTTTTCACAAGGTAGTCTTGCTTTCATAATTCATTAGGCTGAGTTTGGCCATCAATTGTTTCATCTTTCTCATTATTTGTATATTTAATCACACCTGTGTTATAAACCTCTGAAATTGTAAATTCATGTAATTTACCAATTTTTGAAATTTTGTTGTACATATTATTAATTGATGAATAACTCCCATCAATTGAGGTTAATAATGTTATTGCTATGAAAATTAAAAAAAATAAACCAAAAACTGATAATTTATTTTTTCGTAATGATCTTATGACACTTTTTAAAAGTAGTAACATAATATAAATAATAAAGTACATTATAAATTATGTATTCAAAATACAATATTGATTAATTTATTAATCAATTTTAATGAACAAAAGCAAAAGTTATCCAATATGCAAATAAACCAATAATATATGAGATAAAAAAGCTAGTTAATAAATGTATTCCCAAAATTTTTCATCCACCTTCTTTTATGATAACAGCCATAGTTGAAATGCATGGTGAATAAAACATAAATATTAATAAAAAACTAAAAATTAGTGGAAGATTTTTATAGCAAATAAAAAAACCATCAAGTTTATCACCAAAAAAGAGTTGCATATTTGTTAATGCAATTTCTTTAGCAGGCAATGCAGAGATAAGTGTAAATGTCAATTTTCAACCATCATCATGTTTTACTCAACCATAATTAGAATTACCACCTAATGGGAACATAATTAAGTTAATGAATTTACTAAAATGACCAATAAATGATAATGATAAGTTCTTATTATTAAGAATTGGTCCATTAGGACCAAGATGTAAAAATAACCAAATGAGAAAATTTGATATTAGAATTAGTGATGCCACTTCAATAATGAAATTTTTTATTTGAAAATAAACATTTTTGAATGCAACCAATATGTCAGGAAATGTTCAATTTGGGACTTCAACTATAAAAAATGGATTTGTTTTTTTAAATAAGGTGTTAGAAAAGAATTGGCTTATTAAAAGAGTAACTATTGAAGATGCAAGCAGCATTATTATTATGCAAAGTCAACCCCAATTTTCGCCAAAAATTTTATTTGAAATATATGCAAAAAATATAGTTCGTGCTGAACAACAAATAAAAGGTAAAACAATTATTGAGATTATTTTTTCTTTTTTTGTATTTAGAGATCTTGTTGCGAGTATACTTGGGACATTACAACCAAAACCCGTTATTAAATTAATTACATCGCGCCCGCATAATCCAAATTTTTCCAGTGCTGAATCAAGAAGAATGGATATTCTTGACATGATTCCAATTTGTTGAACTATGTTTATCATTAAAAAAAGAATAAAAATGGGTGGTATGAAGGATAATAATGTAAATACACCACCAAGCACCCCATCAATTGCAAATTGTTGTCACCATTCATTTCAATTAAGATTATTAAATAAGCTATTTAAATTTTTTCTAATTAATTCTTGAAATAAATTTTCATTAAGTAATTTTTGTAGTCCGCCTCCCATATATGGGCCAAATGAGGCATAATAAATCATACACATCAATAAAATTAATAATGGCACCCCAATAAATTTTTTGTAAACATATTTATCAATTTTGTGATTATTTCTCCTTGAAATTTTTATATATCCATTATTTGGTAGGTTTACAATACAATTTTTAATGATCTTTTCAATAAATTCTGCCCTTTTTGTTTCTATTAACATAGGGAAATTTTGATGGGCATTATTTTTTAGAATGTTTTCAATTTTTTGGAAACAAACTTTATCTTTTGTTTTTATAGCATCTATGATAAATTCATTTTTTTCTAAGATCATTAATGCATATCAACGCTTAGAGCATGTCATATTAGGAATATATTTTGAAATGTCATTAATTATTTTTTCAATTTCTTTACCATAATTAATTAATTTATGGTTAACAGCGTCACATTTGATAATTCTTTCAATAATTTTATGTTGATCTATCTTTTTGTTAGATTGCAATGGTAGAATTTCAACATTGTTTAGCAGTTTTGATAGTTTATCTATTTTTATATTGTTAATATTAACAGCATCAATCATATTTATTATGATTGAGGATAATTTTCCTGTTTCGAGTGACTGAATAACTAATTTTAAATCACGTTTTATTGATTGCGCACCAACAACATTTACAATTTTATCACTCTTTTTCCCACAGCACAACTCATTATTTACAATTAATTCTTCATCAATCGGGTGAGAGATGTTATATAAACCAGGCAAGTCAACAACAAGAAAATTTTTATTTTTTTTCAAAATTCCATAATTGTTATCAACAGTTACACGATCAATATTGGAAACAAACGCTGTTGCCTTTGTGATCTTATTGAAAATAGTTGATTTCCCAACATTTGGTGGCCCAACTAAGAGAATTCTTTTTTTTGCATCTATGCAATTATTATTAAAAAAATTGTGACTATATTTGTTAAATCATTTGGTTATCAAATGATTGTTATTTAAGTTAGTTTCATTTTTTGAAAAATTATTTTTTAATTTCAGCAACATCAATTAAGGAGCAATCTTTTTCTCTCACTGCATATTCTGTATTAAACACTTTTAGATGGAGTATTTTATTGTTTTGGTTATAATCAAGAACTTGTACAATATTATTAGTGTCAATACCTATATTTCTTAACATATGATTAATCTTTTCATTATTAAAGTTTAATTTCCTAATTATTACATATTTACCCTTATGGTTTCTATTCAAATTCATTTTAAAAATAATATTCCAAATTAATTTTATGTTTAACTTATTTATTATAAGTTACATTTAAAAATGAATGGTTTATTTTTTGAGTAATTTTGCAAAGAAGTTGGTTTTTTGACATAAATCAAAAAAAAGCATATATGTATACTAGTTTTGTCATACACTTTTCAAGTTAGTAAAAAACTAGCTTTTTGTGGCATTGTCTAAATTTGAACGATTGTGGAGTTAAAATTAATAGAATTCATTGTTAAATTTAACTATAAAACAGTGAGGAAATTAAGACATTCAATAATAAATTAAAAAAATTTATAAAGACTTTGTTTTTTTTAAGCCCCCCATTACTTAGTTTTATTCCAAAACTTTAGACAATTAATTAAAGTGTGAATTTATTTTGTTGATAATTTGGTTTTCTTTACCTTTAATTGATTTGACTTCTTGCTCAAATACAACTACAATTTGATTTAGATATTTGTAAATTGCTTTAATTCCTAAAGTTTTCATATATTCAGTTTGAATTTCAATAGTACAATCTTTCATAGATTTGTTATAAATTCAAGATAAAGTTAAGTATTCATTATTTACGGGATGGAATTCAAGGTATGGGACTGGTACAATTACCATTTTACCACGGAAATATTTTGCTACATTTTGTACTTTATTTACATGGCTATATGAATCCATACTCATTGATGTAACAGCATAACTTGGTGTAGCATAAAGTACTTTAGTAGAAGGAATAGCATCATATACTACATTACTTGTTTTTAAATTAAAGTAATTTGCACTTGTTGCATTTGAATTGATGAATTTTTGAATCATGCAATCAATAGCATTATTGTTCCCAGCTTTTGATTTAGGGAGAATGAATCTTTCTTGTTGGAACAATCCAACAGAAAAGATTGGTGACATATATTGATATAAATATTTCATGTTATTGTTCATAGTTCTAATAAAGTTTTCGCGAATAACCTTAGGGTTATAATTTAAGAATGCTTCACCACTGTAAACTAAATTTTTATTAGTTAATTCATTATTTAAATTTGTGTAAACATATTGGGCAGTTTTAGCTATCTGTAAGTTTGTTAAACCATATTGCTCAATACAGTTAACAATTTGTTCTTGAGCAAAGATGCTAAACACTGTATGGAATTGTAAATCATTATTTCTTTCGCATGGTAAAAGAATATCAAATTTAGTATTCTCCATTCTTTCATAGTCTTTATGTTGTTTATAGAACTTGTTTACTCCATGTTCATTTTTTAATGGAGTCAAACTATTGAAAGTTAATTCAGGGTATACATTCATCTTGTATACATAGCGTGTGTTTTTTGTATAGAATGGTTTTGGCTTATAAATAGTTGCAGTAACTGTTGCTGTTTGTGTTCTAGAACCACCATTACCATCTGATGTAGTATAAGTCACTATAGTAGAACCCACGTAAGGCACATCACGCATTTCCATACACTTATTTATTAAATATATAAATGGATGGTTGTATACTTCACCATGAATTTCACAATACAGAGACTCATTTTTGTTTTGACTCAAAACATCTTTTCAAATACTGTAATCTCCTTCAGAAATATAGTTGTTAATTTTTAAATTTTCAAAAGATTTTTCATAAATATTAAAGCAATCTCTTGCTTTGATTAATCCAACAACCTTTTGCATTTCTCTATGCATAGTTGCAATATCAATTTTATTTTGTTCAATAATTGGAGAAATATCACTTTTTTCTTTTTGTGATAGTTTTTTTCATTTGAAATAAAAAACCATAAACAGAATAAAAAGAATTAAACCAATTAATCCTATGCTGATTCCTAAATAACCTAATCATGATGTCGATGCAGCTTTAAATCCATATATTGAAAACCAGACACCTAGAGTTATTAGGAGAGTAAAAACAACAATTCAAATTTTTAATTTAGTAAAAAATCTTTCTTTGTTATAAAACTTACTATTGTAAATTTTAATTTGCTCATTTTGAGTATCTATTTTAGGGGCAAGTTCACTAACTAATTTTTTATTGTAATTATTTTGTTCAAAAATTTTGTCAATATATTCATCAGTGTTCTTTTTTACTAAATTTTTGATTTTTTGGTCATAAAATTTACAAACATCTAATGAGGTTATATTTTCATTACTCATAAGCTATTGATTTTATAAGTCAATACTAAATTAATTTTCTTTTAAGAAAGAATTCATATCTAAATTAACATCTTCCTTTTGTTCAGCACTAGCTTCAAATAATGGAAGTGTGTGTAATTTCATTCCAGCAGCAATATTTTGATCTGGGAATACAAATAATTTTTGGTTAAATTCCATTATAGATTGGTTATAAAGTCTACGACTTGCAGCAATTTCCCTTTCATTTAAGTCAGCAGTTGACATTAATTGCATTACTGATTCACTAGCACGTAAATTTGGATATGCTTCAAAAGCAACATTTATTTTAGTAAAACCTTGGTTAATTTTGTCATTGACTATAGATAAATCTTCAGCTTTAATGCTGCCACTTTGAAGAGATCTTAATTCAGTTATATTTTTTAATAAATCTTTTTCATATTTCATGTGAGATTTGGTTAAATCCAATAACTTGATTAAAGTATCTCTTCTTTGTGTTAATTGAACACTAATATCACTAGTTCTCTTGTTGATTTCTTGTTGTTGTCTATTGAATCAGTTGCGCTTGCTAACCAAAACAATACCATATATACCAATGGTAATAATACACAAGAAAAAATTTAGAATCGTAATTCCAACACTTTTCTTAGGTGTAATAATTTGGTTTTGGACATTTGGTTTAAATCCAATAGCATTCTCAGAAGTTTCTACTCTTGTATCAACTAACATACTTTGTCTCTTTATATATTGTTGTTATTTTACAATAATCTGAGTAATGTTGAAACATTACTCTAAATAACTATAATAGATATTTATCATATGTCGTATATAAAATTCTCAATTAAAAATGAACACGAAATTCAACTTGATGAAGATGCCAAAAAGGGTGATCTAATAGATATAAATAAATATCTTGATATTAATAAGAGTAATGCAATAGAAATTATTAAAAAATTAGATAGCGAGACACAAAAATTAATTCAGATAAAAGTTGATCTTGAAAAAGGGAAATTTGAAACCAAATTTAATGAAGAAAAAACACATGCAATAGAAGAAGCAAAAAAAATTACTAAATTAGAGGAAGAGACAAAATGAAAAGATGAACTCAATAAAAAAGATATTGAATTGAATTCTATTATGCTTTCTCTAGATAATAAATTGTTAAAACAAGAAAGAGACCTTAAAAACAATTTTGATGAGGAAAGAAAATCATGACAAAATGAAAAAGAAGAATTACAAAAAGAAAAAGAACAATTGGAAAGCAAAGTTAATACAATCGAAAGACAGCAAAATATTAATACAGTAAAGACACATGGAGAAAATCTTGAAAAGTGATGCAAGAATGAATATGATAAAGCATTTACAAATGGTGCTTTTGAAAATTGTGAATTTTTCAAGGACAATGAGATAGTTAAAGATCAAAATGAAGAGAAAGGCTCAAAAGCTGATTTTATTTTTAAAATTTATGATTGCAATGATAGGTTAAAAAGGAAAGTATTAGCATCTGTTTGTTGTGAAGTAAAGACAGAATTTCTTTCTTCCAAGGATAAATTAAAAAATGCACATTATTTCAAGAAATTAGAGAAAAATAAAATAAAAAAAGGTTGTGAATATTCTTTACTTATAACTGAGCTTGAGCCTGAACAAGAATTTTCGATACAAAAAGTTAGTGAATATAAAGATATGTATATGGCCCGCCCATCTTTTTTTATATCCTTCCTTGCAATACTCAATTCAACCTATAAGAAAATTTCCCAAACTATTATGGATTATGAAAAGCGCGAAAAAGAATTAAAAAATCACAATGTTGATACGGCAGATATACAAAAAAAGATAAAAGACTTTAAATCATCAATCATTGATAAATCAATTAAATATATTCAAGATAACGCTAATGAGATACATAAGTTGCTTGAAAACATAAATAAAAATTCAAGTAGGGCACTTGAGTGTGTTAAGAAAATAATTGATACGCATTTGGATAGTCTTATGAGAAAAATTGATGATTTTGACCTATCTAAATTATTTAGTTCTTACAACAAACATGCTATCAACAATATAGATAATAATAGTGAAAACGATGATCAAGTTTTATATGTTCATAAGAGGGTTATTAAATAAATTTATACTATGAACATTTTAGTCACAGGTGGAGCTGGATATATTGGAAGTGTTGTTGTTGATGAGTTAGTTAGCAAGCACAAAGTTATTGTTTATGATGATTTGTCAACAGGAAACAAAAAATTTGTTAACAAGAAATCAATTTTTGTTAATGGCAGCATTCTTGATTTAAATAAACTCCTAGTTATTTTTAAAAAGTATAAGATAAATGCTGTAATACATTTAGCAGCAAAAACAGTTGTTGGTGAGTCAGTAAATATGCCAGCATTTTACTATGAAAATAATGTGATAGGAACATTTAATTTATTGAAAACTATGGTTAAATCAGGGTGCAAAAAAATTATTTTTGCATCATCCGCAGCCGTTTATGGTAATTTAAACAAGAAATTAATTTTGGAAAGTGAACCTAAAAATCCTTGTAATCCTTATGGTTCAACTAAATTGTGTTGTGAAAGTATGATTCATGATTTTACGTATAGTAACAATCTTAAATATTGTATTTATAGATTTTTTAATGTCTCTGGAGCTAGTAAAAAGGCTGATTATGGAATGGCAAGAGACAAATTAACTTTATTAATTCCATTAATCAACCAATCAATAATTCTTAATAAAAAGTTTTTTATATTCGGAAAACATTTTAATACAGTTGATAAAACAGCATTGAGAGATTATGTTCACGTTCTGGATTTAGCAAATGCTATAATTTTGGGTTTAAAATTTCTTAGCAAAAATAAATCATGCTGTGTTAATTTATGCTCAAACAAAGGTTATACTGTAAAACAAGTTTATGATATAGCAACAAAAGTTTTAAAAAAACAAAAAAACTTTATGTATAAACCAAGCCGAGCAGGGGATCCTGATGTTTTAGTTGGTTCTAATAAAAAATCCTATGAAATTTTAAAATGAAAACCTAAATATAATTTAGTTGATATGATTAAATCTGATTACTTATTTCGGATAAAACTATTAAAGAAAAATTAATTTTTTTCTCAAAAATTTTTGTATTGAAAAACAAAGTATATTACATAAAAAAATCATTTAATGTATCAAGGTCACATTTTTATCTTAAATTTTTGTTTTAATTTAAATTTAATTTTGTTAGCTTTTAAATACTCTCTAAATTTTTTGTTTCCGAATAGGTAATAAAAAATTCCTTCATTTAAGTTAAATTCAGAAAACATACGCATAATATACAAAAGATCTTTGAATGACTCTTGATTATTAAATTTTGACATAGTGTTACCTTTTCGTCATCTTCAGTAATAGGATAAGATTCTTGGTTTTCATCTAACTGAATTAGATTTATTAAATAAATCTTTAATGAGAAGAGCATCCTGGAAATTAACTTTTTCTTTTAATTTTATGTGATTGTAAAATAATTCCTTTTTAAAATATGTAGCATTTAAAAATAATGAAAAAGAATGAATACATTTGTTATTTTTTTTATTAAACATATTTCTTCTAAATATTCAATAATAAGGCGAAATTACAAGTAGTTTTGATAGTCTTGATTTTGAGTGCATTATGTACATACCTGCAAATATATCTGCACTTTTTGAATACTTGTTTACATAATAGAAAGCTTTTGGTTTAATTCTATCATCACTATCACAAATTACAACATAATCATTATGTACCAATCTATTTTTTGTAACATAATTTATAACACTTCCCCAATTACCATTTGTTTTTTTGTAGTAATGAATGTGTTTATAATACATTGCATACTTTTTAACAATATTTGCAGTATTATCAGTTGACCCATCATCAACAATTATGTGCTCGACTAGGGAAATATCATATTTAGAATTTATAACACTTTTAATACATTTTTCTATGTAGTCTTGTGAATTATAAGCAGCTGTGATTACTGTAAAACTTTTTTTATTCATAATTATTTATTATTTTTTGTGATAACTCAAGAGCATTGAAAATAGCATCATCCATGTCAAAATATTTGTATTGTGCTAAACGCCCAAGCAGATATAAATTTTTAAATTTACTTGCTAATTTATAGTAACTATTATATATTTTTGACGTAAAAATATTGTTTATAGGGTAGAAACGGTGATTGAAGTTTTTGCTTTTGCTTGAATATTCACCTGGTGTTTCTTTGCTTATTGTTGTTCCATTTATTCTTTGTTGGGTTAATTTTTTATATTCTGTGATTCTTGTTATTTTGGCATGTGCAGGGTAATTTATAACAGCATTTTTTTGGTAGGAATTTTTATTGTAATGGATAAAATTTATATTGAGACTACGATATGGCAATTTTCCAAATTTGTAATTGAATAATTCATCAATGGCTCCACAAAAAACTATTGGGGAGCAAATTAATTTATTTTGAAAAAAAATTGATTTATTTTTAAATATTAATTTTCCTTTTTGATTTAAAAATAACTGAATATTTTTGTGGGATAGCATATTTTTCATCATAGATGAATAACTATTTTTGGGGATTCCAATAAATTTATCATTTGGAAAATAATTATCTTGATAAGATAGATTAATTTTTACTCTATTAATAACATCATGGGATATTTTTTTTATAGAGATTCCCCACATTTTTGATGTGTAGTTTGCATAAATATTTCTATATAAAAAGTTATAAACTTCTTGTATATATTTATTTTTTATTTTCTCTAAATCTGATAAATTAATATTTTTTTTGTTTTTAAATTTTTCTTTTAGAACACCAATAATAATTTTTGATTTTTTCTTAAATATCATTTCTAAAGATTTGAAATTTATGGGCAAAGGTATTTGTTGGTTTTTGACATTTACACGAACATGATGTTCATATTCTCTAAATTTTGCAAATTTTTTAATAAATTTTTGAATTATATTCTTATCAGTATGAAATATGTGCGGACCAAATTTGTGGATTAAAACATTATGTTTATCAAAGTAGTCATAACAATTACCACCGACAAAATTATTTTTTTCAAAAATTTTTATTTGTCAATTTTGTTCTGCAAGTTTTCTAGCCAGTGTAATTCCACTAATACCAGCGCCGAAAATGTATACCATTTTATTCATAATGAATAGTATATAATATTGTCATTTATATACAACATTATAGTGCCTGTAACTACCAAAAAAATCGATCAATTTGATATTAATGAAAAAATAAATGATGATTTGCTAAAAAATGATGATAATCATAAAAGGTTTATTTTTTTATGTATTAGCATTTTATTAACTGCCTTAGTATTATGTTTAACATTCCTTTACATAGTAAAAATTGATTCATCTGCTTTGTTAGAAGCTATCAAATTATGTTTTTCAAATCATCGTTATTTATGGTTTATCCCCTTGATATTTTTTATTCTTTTTCGAACCTTTTTTAATTATTTTCAATTCACAATAAAAGCTAAAAAATATGGTGTCAATTTGACATTATGAGATAAAGTGTCATTCGGCACAATAATGTCATTTTTATTTTGCGTAACACCAGCCAATTTATTTACTGACCCCTTTGCTATTTATTTTTTTAAAAAACATGGTTTGGAAATGTACAAGTCTGTTGTCCTTACATTATGTTGCAGTTTATTATGACAATTAGCACAAATTGCTGTAACTTTACCTTCATTTATTTGTTTATGTCTTAGGTATCAAGAATTACAATTAGATGTCATAGCACTTGGCGCATTTTGAGCAATGACAATAGGTTTTTTAATTAATATTTTCAATGTATTTTTTCTAGTATTTTCAGGGTTAAATGCTCATTTTCAAATTTTTGTTTCCCTTCTATTTAATAAGATTTTGAAATTTTTTAGATTCAAATATAAAACAAAACAAGAAATTATAAACAAGTATTCATATAACAAGCAGATGAAAATTGAATTTGCTTCTTTTTTAAAGGAATGAAAAATTTCTGTTTGATTGTTTGCTTTTTATTGCTTCTATGAAATTTTTTTATATATCAATATTTGAGTATCATTGTTGTTAATAACTTCACCTGATGTATATATTGACCCTCTATGATCTTTTAATTCAGGGAATGTAGCAATTACAGCTAATAAATTTATACCATTGCCTGGCGGAGAAGGATCAATAGAATTCTTTTTGAAAACTATTTTAAATTTAAAAGATGTAATTAGAAATATAGATAGAAAAGAGGTAGAAACAATTGTAGATAATGGAATTCTTGTATGAAGATTTTTTACTGCATACATTCCAGCTTTTTTAGGAATTTTTGGTTTTTTGCATTATTCATTTAACAAGAATAAAAAACTTGTTTAAAGGGCAATTAATTATCTAATATGAACAAATTTACTATAAATTTTTTGATATTATCTCTACTTTAATTTTGTTATTTTTATATGGTGAGTATTTTACTTTTCCTTCTTTTTTTGCAAACAATGTAAAATCTCTGCCTTCACCAACATTTTTACCAGGATAAATTCTATTACCTCGCTGGCGGTATATTATTTGACCAGCTTTTGCAATTTCACCATCACTAATTTTCGCACCTAAAAATTTTGGATTAGAATCACGTCCATTTTTTGTAGATCCAACTCCTTTTTTTGAAGCAAAAAACTGTAAGTCAATTCTTATTAATTCTTTTTCTCTTTTGTCTGAGATAAATTCATTGATATTTTTCATAATTTATTAAATTTGTTTATTTTATCTATTCTACATTTGAAAAGTAATAAAGTTTATAGCATATTATTTTTTATTTTTAATAATTTTATTTCTTTTGGGAATTGAGTGCTTAAATACATGAGCTGCATGCATATCATTTTCAATATTTTTTTGTTCGAATAAGATTTATTTAATAGAGCAAGCGTTATTGAGTTATTTTTTTTATTAATATTAAAACTAATGGACTTTTTGTTAAATAATGTTTGCGAAGAGAACATTATTGTACTAACAGCACAACAAACTAAATTTTTGCTTTTATCTATTTTATTTGCATGACCGCTAACAGAAATGAATTGATTATTTCAATAAACTTTAATCATTTAAGTTAATTTTTTTTACCAATAGTTTAGTATATGCTTGTCTATGCCCATATTTTCGTGTATGATGTTTTTGACTAATATGGTGGATGACAGTAATTTTTTCTTTTTTACCATGTTTAAGAATTTCACACTCAACATAAGAATTTTTTAAGTAAGGATGACCAATTTTTTTATCAATCATTAGTACTTTATCAATTTTAATTAAGTCATGAGGTTTACCAGTTACTTTTTCAACATATATTTCTGAATTTTCAGAAATTTTATATTGTATTTTTCCTATTTCTATAATTGCTAACATAAGTATTTCCCTCTTATAAAATGATATCAAATAAATTATCTATAGGTTCGATTTTCATGGAAATTTTATCACAAAGTTCAAAAAATATAGATATATTATTTATTGATTTTATATTAAATTTTTATATTTTGTGTTGTGTTTGTTAAAGCAGTGAAATTGTTTTTTTGATTTCATTTATTAGTAAAATTAATTTAAATTATTTATGTTTAAAAACTTATCATTAATTTCATCTGAAGCAGTAGGTATAGGACATCCAGACAAAATATGTGATCAAATTTCCGATAAGATTTTGGTTCAGTGTTTAAAAAATGATAAAGATTCAAGAGTTGCATGCGAGGTGTTTGCTAGTAATCATTTGATTGTAATTGGTGGTGAAATATCAACAAAATCCTATGTAGATGTAACAAAGTGTGCATGAGATGTTTTATTACCACTTGGTTATAATGAAAATGATTTTACTATACTGTCCAATATTAACAAGCAATCTCCAGAAATTTCAGACCATGTTAATAAAAAAAATCATCTTGGATCTGGCGATATGGGTATTGTATATGGATATGCAACGAATGAGACTAGTGAATACCTACCATTGCCATATGTTTTAGCAACTAGAATTATTTTCGAAATTAATCAAATGACTAGAAAACATCAGTTAAAAGGCTTATGTTTTGACACAAAATGTCAAGTCTCTATTTATTATGATGAAAATAATTTCCCTGTTCAGATTGATAATATCATCCTTTCTATTCAGCATAAAAAAGACGTTAATTTAGATTCCCTTTTTAATAAAATTGTGATGAGAATCTTAAAACCATTAGCTAAAAAATACAAAATGAATACAGATTTCAAAATTACATTTAATAATGGTGGGAATTTTATTCTTGGTGGTCCTTTTGCTGATACAGGTTTAACTGGAAGAAAGTTAATGGTAGATACATATGGCACAATTGCTCATCATGGCGGAGGAGCATTTAGTGGCAAGGACTATACTAAAATTGATAGAACAGGAGCATACTTTGCAAGGTTTATTGCAAAAAATATGGTTGCAAATAATTTTGCTGACAGGATGGAAGTCCAATTAGTTTATAACATTGGCGATTATACTCCCACATCTATTTACATAAATTGTTTCGGCACAGAAAAATGTCAAATTCAAAAGATTTATAAGATTGTTAATAAAACTTTTGATTTCGAATTAAGTAATATAGTTAAAAAATTTGATTTAGAAAAATTTGATTTTACTAAGACAAGCATATATGGACATTTCACTAATTTAAATAGTAATAGTAATTACCCATGAGAAAAAATTTTCAAAATTAAATAAAAATGAACATTTTTTTAGTTTTTTAAAATTACATTTTTTATAAAATTTTGAAAAAATTTTAATTGTTGGTGTACTTTTTGCCAATTTTTAACTATTATGTTAATGGATTTATTATTATGAAAGCAGATTTCAAATTAACAGTAGATAGAGTAAAAGAAATAATTAAAGAATATAAGTTATGTACTTTTATTGTAACTGCAGGAAGTATTCCGTGTTCTACAAAAAGGGTTAATAATAAAAAAATAGAAGAAGCTAAATCATTTATTGCATACATTGACTTAATTTTGAATTCTATGCATAAGACAGAATCACAATTAATCATTAATCAATTAATCGAGAATAAATCTTGAACTAGCAACAATTATTCTAAATCTAGTTTTTATAGACATTTCTTGCAAGCAGTTTCTCATTTTCTCGATTTATATTCAACATCTAATAAATTATTCGTCTTATAATGATAAGTATAAACAAACCATACTACATAAAGCAATTGGATCATAATCCTGTTAACAGCAATAGATACATATATTTTTCTGGATTTGAAGGAGAGATTTTATTAAAGAAGCAAGTATGAGAATTTAATTTTGATCTATACATAAATAGCAATTTTAATTTACCTAAAAACACTATTTATTTAAATTTTGATTTAGGTTTTGTGAAAGTAAATAATTTAGAAATAAATTTATCAGAGACAAAAAAATTTCCTGATTATATTAAAGATAAAACAAGTTGTAACTTGTATAAAACATCATTTTTATTGGATTTATCTGACACTAAAATATTAGACAATTTAATGATTAATTATAAATTCGAATCATATTTAAAGTTTGGTATTGATACTGATATATTGAATAATGTAGATATTGATTTAAATCCAAATGAGATTGTTAAATTTATTAGTGAAGTGAATACCATATCATCAAATTCAAGTTTTTGTCTAACTAACTACTACAATGAAAACAAGTCTGGAGAGACAAAATTATTAAAAGGTTTTAAATTGGTAAATGATAATAGTAGCGGCATATGTGAGGAGATTTTGTATTACACAAACGATTTCTCATATGTTAATTTATCAGACAAGATAAGAGAATTACTAAAAATTAAATATAAGGGTAATTTTGTTATTGATGGATATAAGGTTACTTTTAATTATTCAATTGATGGAATGGACATTAAAACTTTAGAGTATAAAATTGATGATTTGATTTTTTGCACTGATGAATATCAATTTAATTATTTATATGGGACAAAATTTAATACTCAGACAAACGAGATTGAAAATTTTATTTCAGAAGATAGAGGATTTTTGATTCCTAAAAAGTCAATAGGATATTTTGAAATAAAATTTGCATTATTAACCGATTCCAATAAAGTGTTTTTTAAATTTACTAAATCATTTAATTTTACCAGTGATCCTTCACATTTTTTTAATATTAAATGCGAAAATGTTTGGATTGATAATCTAAGTAATTTCAATGAAATTGAGGTGTAACATGAAAAAAATAAGCAAAAAAATTAATTACCTTACATGATTTTGTATTTCAATGCTAATTGTTTCATCATTCACTTTATGTTTTAATAAGAGTTATGTTTTGTCAGATAATATTTTATCACATGACATGAACCCATTGAATCGTGGCAGCAATTACAAGCATTTTGATTTAAGAAAATATATGCAACACAGTTCGGCATTAAATCAATTAATTGATATAGAATATGCAAGTGGTTCATTTACCAAAATAATTAATAGTGAAAAATTTATTTCTTTCTTGCAAAAAGAGATAAGAGCTATGATTGCTCAAATAGATTTATTTAAATATCGAATCAATGAGTATTCAATCAAAATAAATTATCGTTTTAACAGTGATAAGAATTGCTGTCTAATAGATGTTGTTTGAGGAATACCACAAAAAAATTATTGGTATTTTGATCAAATAAAACTATTTATCAAGTAAAACTAGTCTAATTTAGTTTTTTCAACTAATATTATTTAACAAAATAACATATGAACTAAAATTTTTAATGTCAAATTTAACTAACTTTTTTTTGATATCATCAAATAATTTTAGCGAAGAAGTTATAATATCGCTATTTGAATTAAGTTTATTGAGATTAATCATTTTGTTAATCTTATAGGTTTCTTTAATTTGTTTAACATTTTCTATGTAAGTAAAAATTTTCACAATTATTTCAGAATAAAGTATACCATCTTCTTTGTTAATGCCAATATATTCATTCATTGGCAAAAAAGTGTTTTTTTCTATATGTTCTTTATTTAAATTTTTAACTAATTCATAAAAGTTAGTAAAAAAATTTTGATTACTCAAGTTTGTTAAAGTATCTTTCCATTTTATTTTTTTAGTGTTCATTAATGTAAAAAAATAAAAGATTATGATTGAATATCAAGTATTATTTTCAAATGTTATCTTCTTTTTCTTGCATATTCTTCTAATTTTATGCGATATTTTTCTTTTTAGTTTAATAATTTGTCTAAAGTTAATTACCATAGATTAATTATTTATTTTTTCTAATTCATCTTTAATGTAGTCTAATAGTCCCTTTACTTCAGAATAATTCATTCTTGTTGGACCTACTATAGAAATTTGTTTTACAGAATTATTAGTTTTTACAGATGTTGATGCAATTGTGATATCTTTTTCACCAACATCATTAATAAAAGTAATTTTTGTTTTTCCAGTTTTTTCTTGTGAATAAGCTATGTGTTTTCATATGCTTGAATTATCAAGGAGCATAAGAATATTATGTAAGTTATCAATATTTCTAAATTCAGGTTGTGCAGTTAAATTTTTAATACCATATATTTTTTTCTTATTATCAATAGTATTGAATTCAAAAATTTTTTTTATTACATTTTGAATGACAAATTCATATTGATGAACTGAATTTCGTATTATCTCTTTTATGACATTTAGCTTTTTGCTTATTTCATTTATTGGGGTATCAACAAGCCTATCATTAAAAATTTTTGTGCAAATAGCTACATCTTCTAATTGTTTGTTATTTGTTATATGAATCTTATTTTTTATTATGTCCCCAGAACTAGTTATTAATATGATTAGAACAAGTTTGTCTGAGATGGGAATTAAATCAAATCTTTTTAATAACAAAGAATTATTTTGTGAATGAACAACTGTTGGTAATTTTAGTATTTCTTCTATAAGTGAAGCTGTTTCATCAATTATGCTATCAATGGAGATATTTCTTTTTTTTAGAACAATTTGTAATTTTTGTTTTATTTCATTTGAGACGCTTGTTTTTAGTATATTTGCCTCATAATATTTATAACCTTGTATAGTAGGAATTCTTCCAGATGAAGCATGAGATTTCTGCAATAAATTAATTTTTTCTAAATAATTCATTTCATTTCTGATTGTTTGCGGTGAAAGATTTTTCATATATTTTTTTGTTATAAGTTTACTTGAAATTGGCTGTGCAATCAATATATGTTCTTCAATTATAACTTTTAATAAATTTAATTGTCTTTCAGTAAGCTTCATATTTGTTTAGAATGTGTATTATTTTATATGTTAAATTAAATTATTGAAATTAATATTTTTTTATAAAATACTTTTACATTAATTTTTGTTAATTAACATTAGTATTATTCACATGACGGGTAGATAGATGATTAATAATTTGTTTGCTATTGATCTTGATGGAACTTTATTAAATGCATATAAAAAAATTTCAAAACCAAATTTGGATGCATTAAAGCATTATAGTGACAATGGAGGGAAAATAATTATTGCTACTGGTAGGAGTATAAGTAGTGCAAGAGTTTATGTTGATATGATTCAAAAATATATTGGCAAGAAGCTTGAATACATTATTACTTTATGTGGAGCAATAATTTTAGATAAAAACGGCAAAGAGATTAAGAAATGCCTCATCTCAAATGAAATTTCTAAAAAAATTTATGCGAAAACAAGAGAATTAAAGGTTGCATGTTGAGCTTACAATGATCAATCAATTAAAAAAGATTCTGTTTTATGCAATAATAAGTTTTTTTTATTTATTTCAAAATTAAATTTCCCTCTTAAGACAATAAAATTTATCCCCTCTTCATTGAACGGCATTGCGAAATTTAATATTTTTAGTTTCTCAAAGAAAAAGATATTGAAATTAGTTTCATGATTGTCAAAAGAACTTTCCGATGAAATTAATTTTTCAATTGGTGGTGCTGGGAGACAGATTGAAATTTATAATTCAAAATGTTCAAAAGGAACTTCAATTCAACATGTTTGTAGTTTGCTAAAAATCCCACTTAATCAGTCTGCTGCCATTGGCGACTCAGGCAATGATATTTCGGCAATAAAGGATGTAAAATTTGGTTTTTCAATAGGCGGGTTAAATCAATTAACCAAAATAGCACCATTCAATTTAAGAAAGCAAAATAAGGCAGTAAAGCATGCGATTGAAAATTATTTGCTTGTAGATAGTCGTTCTGAAGCAAAAATGTTTGCTTTCAATATCGACTACATTTTTAACAATTTAAAACACTCAAAAAAATGTAATTTCAATAAACAACTATTAAATTTTGTAAATCGTTGTAATTGCATAATGTGTTTGTGTACAGATTACTCATTTACAGAATTGGTAAAAATTTCTCATGATTTAGGTTTTTCTTTAAATAATTTTCATTATGTAGTTTTAGAAAATGGAACATCTGTTTTTGACTTTTTTAAAAATAGATTAATAGCAGTTGATTTTTTGAATAAAGATGATTTATCATTAGTTTTTAATTCCATAAACAATCATTTTAAATTTGCTTTATTGAATAAAAAAATTTCAGTTGTTGTAAATGGTGTAAAAAATGAAAAAATTTATTCTTTTAATATTGAAAAATTTAATGACATGCATTTTGACCATCTAACAAATTTTTTGTCTATAAGCATTTACTCATCAAATAAAGTTTTAATAGATTCAATAATTAAAATGTTAATTTTATCTTCTGCATCTATTGGTTTTTTTTGAGTTAATAATCATCATGTCATAATTACTAATAAAAATGCATCGAAAATGAATATGTTAAAGCTTATAATTAGTTCATTAAACATTTCTCATAATAATCTATTCGGATTTGGGCATTATGATAATGATTTATCAATTTTAAAATTATGTAGTTCTTCATTTGCATTTTCTAATGCTTCTGCAAATGTAAAAAAATTTGCAACTCATATAGCCCCATGTTCTAAGAAGTTTGAATTAGGTGATATTTGTAACTTTTTTTTAAAAAAACAGAAAAATGGTAATTAAGAATTTTATAAATTTTGATCACATCAGCAAAACATATAAGGATGGAACAATAGCTTTATCAAATATAAATTTTGTTATAAATAAAGGCGAGTTTGTAACAATTTTGGGTCCTAGTGGTTGTGGCAAATCCACACTTTTAAAAATTATTGGTGGGTTCGAGCAACCAACAAGTGGCAGGTTGCTTGTTAATGATATTGATATAAAAGATTTATCAATAAATAAAAGACCAACAGCTACAGTTTTTCAAGATTATGCCTTGTTCCCTAATATGAATGTATGGCAAAATATATCATATGGTTTGAAATCATTAAGGAAACCATGCAATGATAAACCAATTGACGTTGTTAATAGATTTGAAAAAAGAATTTATACCAAGTTTTCAAAGATTGCTAATAAAAAAATAAAAGTGATTCAGAAAGAAATTCAAATTCTGCTTAGAAAAAAAATTGCTTTTTTGGATAAAGTTAAAAATGATAGTCTATATGATGAAATACTTATTAATTTTACTAATCAAAAAAAAATAAATTTGTGGCTTAAAAAGTCAATTGAATCATTACAAGTAAAAATGCACAGATCATCAATTAACAATTTTGCAAATTCGCGGAACATTAAAGTACTTAAATTTTCATTTTTTAATAAATTAAAAAAAATAATATTCAAAATAAAATCAAAAATGATGCTTGTTTCTAAATCGGTATCTTATAGAGCAAATAATTTAAATAATTTTCAAATTCAAGCATTAACATTTTATAGCAAATATCAATTCAATAATTTAATTAGATCTCATATTTTAAAAATAAATAATCAGTTAAATTATTTAAGTGATAGATATTTGCATTGATTAGACTTTCCTTTACAAAAAACTAAACAAGTTATTGAATTTTTTATTTCAAAAAAATTGTCAAAAAAAGAGATTTATGATAAAGTGAAAAGTGCAGTGGATTTAGTCGGACTAAAAGGCTTTGAGAGCAAATATCCAAATGAAATTTCTGGAGGTATGCAACAACGTGTAGCATTAGCAAGAGCAATAGTTGTTCAACCAGAAATAATATTGCTTGATGAACCACTGTCTGCTTTGGATGCAAAAGTTAAACAAAAAATGCAAATTGAATTAAAAAAGTTACACCAGCAATTAAAAATAACTTTTATTTTAGTAACTCATGATCAAGAAGAAGCTTTGTTTCTTTCGAATAAAGTGGTTGTCATGTCAAAGGGCATAATTCAACAAATTAATTCTCCAAAAAAAATATATGATTCCCCTTCCAATTTATGGGTTGCTAATTTTATTGGCAAAATTAATGTATTTACGGGGGAAGTTGTACAAGAAAATGTTATTAAATTTGGGAATATTAGCCTTACCTTTTCAAATTTAGAAAAAAAATATGCTATTGGTTCACTTGTTAATTTGTTAATTAGACCTGAGGATATTGAAATTTCAGCTGCGCAAAATTCACAGATTGTTGGCAAAGTAGTAAAATGCAATTACAAAGGAGCTAAATTTGAAATTTTTGTTAAATGAAATGACTTAATAATTAATGTTGATTCACTGAATCAATATGATATAAATGCTGAAATAGGTTTAAAATTGAATGTAAATAGGATTCATATATTGCCATATTCAAATATGGAAGAGGATAAAAATGTTTAGCAGAAATTTTAAATTTTTTCCACGGAAACGATTTCTTATTTTCCCATATCTACTGATTGCAATTATTTTCATAATTGCTCCAATGATAATTGTTTTTTGTAAATCTATTATGCCAACATCATCTGGTTCATCAATGCTGAACTGAGTATTTATTGATAAATTTATCTTAGGTAAAATTTTTAAATCAATGAAGGTTGCTTTTTTTGCAACAATTATTGTGATTATATTGTCTTATCCTTTTTCATATTTTTTAGTTTTTTATGTTGAATCAAAGTCTACTAGATCACTTTTATTACTCATGATGACAACCCCAACATGAATTAGCTTTTTGATAAAAATAATTGGTTTAAAAACATTGTTTGATTGTATTAATGGGTATCCTAATTCAACATTTGGCGATATTTATTCCATTTTTGGCTTGTCTTACATATATTTACCTTTTATGGCATTACCACTATACAACACATTATTGACCATGCCAAAAAATTTAGTTTTGGTTTCAAAAGATCTAGGACAAAATAATTTTTGAACATTTATTAAAGTCGTTTTTCCTTATACATTAACAGCATTGTATAGTGGAATTTCTTTGGTTTTTTTGCCATCTTTTACTTCCATATCTGTGCCACAGTTTTTAAATTCAAGTAATAGTGGATCACTAATAGGTGACATAATTATGGAGGAGGGTATTCTTGCCCAATCAAGTGATTTATCATTAGCAAGAGCAAGTTCTTTATCAATGATTTCAATAATTATTATTTTTTCATGATTTCTTTTTTATCATGGTGTGAAGATTATAAGAAAGAAGATTAAAAGATTAATTTGAATTAAGTATGGTTAAAACATCTAATTTTAATAAAAATATTTTTAATTTTTTAAGGCAATGGTATATATTAATTGTTTTGTGCATCATTTATATTCCATTATTGATAATTGTTTTTATAAGTTTTAATCCATCTACAAATAGGGGCAACATAAGTTTAAATTTTACAACCCCAACTTTTGATAATTATTTAAATTTATGAAAAGATAATACTTTTTTAAATGGTTTATTAAATTCATTGTTATTATCTGTTATAGTTGTGCCCATGTGCTTGTTTATTGGAATAATAACTGTATTTGGCTTATATGATGCAAATAAATTTAGCAAATTTGGCACTCTTCTTATTAGCAATTTTTCGATTTTCAATCCAGAAATAATAACTGGTGTTAGTTTATTAATATTATTTTCTTCAACATGAGTTTCACTTGGGTTTAATTTTGGATTTTTTACTGTTTTGCTTTCACATATTTCATTTTGTACTCCATATGCCATAATTATTTTTTATCCAAAGATTGAAAAGATGAATAAAAATTTGATTTTTGCTAGCTATGATGTTGGTAGTAGCAAGATAAGAACTTTTTTTCATGTGATAATACCATATTTAAAAGATGCAATTCTTTCTGCATCTGCTATAGTGTTATCAACAAGTTTTGATGATTTCATTATTACAAATTTAGTAAATGGTTCATTTCAGACAATTGGAACTTCAATTTATATGACAAGAAAAGGAATTAAAGTTTGGGTTGTTACTTTTGGTTCAATAATAATTTTAACAGCAATCATAATTTTAGTTATTTCATCAATTCTGATAAGGTTAAGATCTAATAAAAGAAAAATGTATGAGAAGATTTATTAATAATTTAGTTTTATTAATTTTTAGTTTTATCTGATTATTTAATTCATTTTGCTGTGTTAATAATGATTACATTGTTTTTGCAAATTTTGAGAGTTATATGTCTTTAAATTTAATGCAGAAAATTACTAATGAACATAATGTTAATTTTGTTTTTTATTCCAGCAATGAAGAAATTAATAGCAAATTTAGCAAAAATTATGACATTGCAATTCCCAGCATTTATCAAGCAATATCGCTAATTCAAGAAGGAATGGTTTCTGAAATTAATTGAGATTACTTTGGTTTGAATGATGAGAATGGTAAAAAAATTAAGGAAGGGAAAGATGTTAAATCTTTATTGAATAACTCAACTAATTTAATATTAGATCAATTGACACACAAATATGCTAATTTATTTGGGCCAGAAGGGTTATATCCAGGTAAATGCTTATTGGATTTTGTAATACCATATTTTTTACAAGATTTTATATTTGCATATAAAGGGGATGAAATATCTGAATTAGCATCTGCAAAAAATTGAAATAATTTTACAGATTTAATCAGTCCCGTTTTGAATCCATATTTAGATCAAAGATTTATGCCTACATTAAGTTCGCACATAGGATGTATTGATGATGCAAGAACAGTATATGGATTGTCTAAATTGATAGGAAGTCAAAATATGTATCCATTTGATAAAAGTAGTTGAACAATAAATCCAACAAATAGAAACACGGATATAGAGAAATATAAGCTAGATTATCATAATTTTGTTTCTAAATTTAAAAAAAACTATTTTTACTTTAATAGTGATTCTTATCAAATATTGTCTTCTTTTTCATCTAGGAATGGCAATAATTCAACATTTGCTTATAATGGTGATATTTTATATGCAGCAGAAGGGGCAGAATTATATGAACCATATGATGAAGACAATTTTCACTTTTTTAGGGCTAGTGATAATTTCAATTTTACTACGCTAGACTGTTTAGTATTTAATAAAAAAAATTCTAGTAATAATAATAGATTAAAAAGAATTTATTCTGTAGTGAAGTCTATTGCTTTGGATGGAGCAGATTTGGGAAATAATGTTAATGATAAACATATATATGATAAGGAAAATGACGAGTATATATATGGAATTATGTCTAATTTTGATTTTTTGCAATATTCAAGTCCTTTTAAAATAGTAGATAAATATGTATTGGATGAACAAAACAGCTATTTTTCAAATTACTCACTAAGTCAGCAAAAGCTATTTCAAAAAATATATAAAATTGATTTTGGTTCTGAATTTGACGACTACATATGTAATGTAGTTGAGTGTCCAATTTCAATTTTGGATAAATCAAATATGCATTGAGCATATATATATGAAAAAGAATTATTGTAGTAGCACAATTTTAGGAGTAGAAACATCTTGCGATGACACTTCTATTGCAATTTTATCACATGGGAAGATCATTCGTAATGAGGTAATTACAAATAATAAATTGCATGTTAGATATGGTGGCATAGTTCCTGAAATAGCTGCTCGGAATCATGCTAGTGCAATAATCAAGTGTTTTTTTTCGGTCATTGATGGAACTACGACTAAATTATCGAATATTGATTATGTGGCTTATACTTATAAACCAGGACTTGCTGGAAGTCTCCATGTTGGAAAAATTTTTTCAAAAACCCTTTCTTTTCTTATTGGCAAACCAATAATAAAAATCGACCACATGCTAGCACATGCTTTTAGTTTTTCTATAAATAAAGGATTCGGAATTATAAAATTTCCTTTCATTTGCTTAAATGCTTCTGGCGGGAATACAATGATATATTTATTTAATTCATTTAGTGAATATACTATTTTAAATTCCACATCTGATGATGCTGTTGGCGAGTGCTTAGATAAGATAGGAAGAATTTTAAATCTTCCGTATCCAGGTGGTTTAAGTATTGACAAAATATATGATGAAAGAAAAGCTAATTTAAAGCTTATTAATCATTATTCTCCTGCTTTTAAATTTAGTTTTTCTGGGTTAAAAACTTTTGTATTCAATTATGTGAATTCATTACGAATGAAAAATAAAAAAATTGATTCTGTTATTATTGGAAGCAGTGTATTGAGATGGTGCATTGATGAATTAATTAAAAAAATTATTTATTATTCAAAAATTTATAAAGTTAAAACAATTGTTATAGGTGGAGGAGTTTCATCTTGTAAACTATTACGAACAAAAATTAAAGAGATTAAATGTAATATTACATTAGCAGAAAAACAATATTGTAATGATAATGCAGCTATGGTGGCAAATTTAGCCTATTTATTTATAAATAATGGCATATCTGTCTAGATTATTTATATCTCTATAAAATTTTGTATATATTTCTAATTTGTTTTCTTTGATTATGTTTAGTATCATTTGCTTTTGTTTATAACCAAATTCAATACCAATAAGAAAATGATCATTAGTCAATAAATTAATTTTTTCAAATAATTTTTTATAGAAATTTATTACATTATTCTGAAAATTAAAGCTAATACTATTTTCATATTTAGTTAGTGGTTTTGTAAGTTCATTTTTTTCAAGATATGGCGGATTCATTATTAATACATCAAATTTTTTTTTATTAACCTTGATAAATTTGAAAAAATTCATTTTGATAGTTTTTCCATTTACATTATTGATTCTTAAATTTTTTTTGATATTTTTTATACATTTTTTGCTTATATCAACAAGAGTTAGTTCAATATTTTTAATGTGTTTTTTTAATGAAATACCTATACATCCAGTTCCTGCACATATGTCTATTAAAGAAATTAATTTATTATTTTTTTTCAATATTTTTTCAATTTCTATTGTTAAATATTCTGTTTCATTTCGCGGACAATGAACTTTTTTAGAGACAACAAAATGTTCATTATTGAATAAACATTTATGTGTAATTTGATATAGAGGTTTTTTGTCATGGTAGTAAAGTTTTAGCAATTTGTTAATTTTTTTTATTTTAAAATCTATTTTTTTGTTTGCATTTGTGATCAAATCATTAGAATTTTTGACAATATTTGAAATATAAAAAATTAATTCATTATTTACTCACTTGTTATCATATTCAGCATTAATTTTGTTTATTAAATTTAAAAATGTCATTAAGATTTTTTTAATTCTTCTAGTTTTTTTTCTTGTTCATTTGCAATTAATGGTTCGATAATTTCATTTAAATTTCCTTGCATTATTGTTTCTAATTTGTTAAGTGTTAGGCCAATTCTGTGATCAGTTATGCGATTTTGTGGATAATTATAAGTTCTTATTTTTTCACTTCTTTCCCCATGTCCAACTTGCTGTCTTCTTATATTTGATATTTTTGCAATTTGTTCATCATTGTATTTTTGTCAAAGTTTCGCTCTTAAAAGTTTCATTGCAGTTTCCCTATTTTCAATTTGACTTCTTCCTTCTTGACATGCAACAACAACATTTGTTGGGATGTGTGTAATTCTAACTGCAGATTCTGTACGATTAACATGTTGTCCACCTGCACCAGATGCCCTATATGTATCAATTCTCAAATCATTGGGATTTATTTTAAATTCAATTGGGTCAATTTCAGGGAGAACTGCTACTGTAATTGTTGATGTATGTACTCGTCCTTTTGTTTCAGTTAATGGTACTCTTTGGACTCTATGAACCCCTGATTCAAATTTAAATTTGGAGTATACCTTTTCTCCTTTAATTGTAAAAAAAATGTAATCATATCCTGTTTTATTAAAAGATGAGTCATTCACAGTTATTTTTCATCCTTCTTTTTCTGCATATTGTCTATAAGTTTCAAATAGATCAGTAATGAAAATGCATGATTCATCCCCACCAACGCCTGGCCTCATTTCAACTATTACATCCTTTTCATCATTTGGATCTTTAGGAATTAACAATATTCTAATTTCGTCTTCCATTTTAGGGATTTGGTTTTTGATATTTTCCAAATCAGATTTTGCTAAATCAATTAATTCTTGATTTTGATTAGATGAATTTAAAATTTGCTCATCTTCTAGACCTGCCTTTATTAATTTTTTGTACTCAAGGAACTTAACATAAATTGGTTTGTTATATTTAATTACCTTGTTTAACTGCTTTAATTCATTTATGTCTGTACAAACTTCAACTTTTTTACTTATTTCCTCATATTTTTCACTTATAGATTTTAGCGAAGTATAAATATTTTTGTTATATTCCATAATTGAAAATTCAGTGGAAATTTAAAAATTACTTATTATTTATTTGATCAATAGTTTTAAAGTATTTATTTTTATTTTTTTTTGTTTTTTTAGATTTAATTGTTTTTTTAGAAGATAATTTTTCTTTTGCTGTTTTAAATTTAGCAGAAAGTTTTTCTGCTCTACCTTTAATTTTTTGGTTAGTTTGTCCATCTTTATAAAATGGATGACAATTGCTACACACATCAATAGCTACTATTTTTTTATTTATTGTAGACATAATGACAAATTCAGAGCCGCAAGTAGCACATTTAAATTTAACTTCATGTAATTTCGGTTGTATATTCTTATTCATAATTTTTGATACCTATTCTAAAATTAGAATTTTGATAAATAGAATTATATATTTTTTGATTTATTGAATTTAAATTATTTTTTTATAAACATAATGCATTTTGGAATTAATTTTTCATTATTTATAATGTATGTGTCATTTTAAAAGTGAATTATAAAAAAATAATAATTTCATGAATACTATCATTGTTAGCAGTAATAGCTGTGGTTATTTTATTATTTATTTTTTATCAAACTTTTCATATACACATTGCAATTGTATTCACCTTCTTATTTCTTCTTTTAATAGATGCACTTTTTAGTGTTTATATTTTTTTTAGTAGGAGACCGATTTATGTAAAACTATGTTGGACATTGATTATTTGTGTCTTTCATATACTTGGAGTTTTTGTTTTTATTGTTTTTGGTAGTCAACCATTTGTCAAACAGAACTATTGAGATTTTAAGAAAAATTTAAGTGGGTGGTTTAATTATGATAATAGGCAATTTTCAAAGAGATTAGATAAAGTTAATAATGAAGATATTAGACAAATTTATAAATATAACTTCTCTGTACTAGGCTCATTAATTTCTATGAGAAATAATATTAACATTATCGATAATTCTAGTAAGTTATTTGAAAGTTCAATTAATATAATTAGAAGCGCAAAAAAGTTTATTTTTATTGAAACCTATATATTAAATGATGGATATTGGTGGAGAGCAATTGTTGCAGAATTGTTAAAAAAAATAAAGGAAAATGTACAAATAAAAATTATGTATGATTGAGTTGGTTCATATGGAAAAGCTCCTAAGAGGATTTTAAGTAAACTAAAAAAACTTGGTGTAGAAGTGGCTATATTTAACCCAAGAGGAATAAATATGTTTAAGAGTATTACTAATTATCGCTTGCATATAAAGTCAATAATAGTAGACAATGAAGTTGTTTTATATGGCGGTAGCAACATAAGTGATGAGTATTTAAATATTTCGCCTAATTACAATAATTTTTTTGACATGAATTATTTGATTAGTGGAGAGATAGTTAATGAATTCTATTCACTTTTTTTATATCATTGGTTTAATTTTTCTGATCACTCATCAAATAGACAAAGAATGAGAAACAATGAATTTAAAAATAAATTAAAAAAAGAAATGCAAAATTATTCATTTTTAAAAAAGAATTTAGTAACTCAATTAATTCATTCATCACCTGTTTTTCAAGAGAAGACAATTGAGCAAACATTATTGCTTTTATTTGCTAAAGCTAAATCAAGTATAAGAATAATTTGTCCATATTTTATTTTGACAGAAAAAATATTAAATGCTTTATTGTCTGTATCCATGTGTGGCGTTAAAGTAGAGATTATATTACCAGCAGTAGGTGATAATTACAATTTAATAGTTAACATAAATAGAAAATTTTATTATGAATTATTAAAGTACGGATGTCATATTTATGAGTTCAATGGTTTTATTCATTCAAAATATATCATTGTTGATGACTCAATAATTTTATCTGGAAGCAATAATTTAGATTTTCGTTCACTTTGAATTAATTTTGAATCAGCATTATTAATTTATGATAATGATCTTGCTAGAATTTTAATCTCGAATTTTGATTTTGTTAAATTGTTATCTAGTTCAATTAACTTGGATGGATTAATTAAAACTTACAAAACTTGATCAAAAATGCATAATGCATTTTTAGAAATCATATCGCCATTAATTTAAATCCACAAAAAATATATTTGGGTATTATATTTCATATAATTACTTAAATAATGTGTTATTTATTTTTTCATAAATATTAATCTATACAATGGGTTTCTTAAAAAGAGTTTTTCATAAATTATTTATGCCATTTGTTTTAATTTCATTCATGTGAAATTTGCTTTTTTCAAATGCTAAGGTTAATAAATATTTAATTGACCAAGATTCACTTGACATTGAGTATAGATACAAATATGTATACAAAATGATTAAAAAAGTTCTATTTATTTATGGGATTAAAATTTCTTCAAATGATTTTTCGAATGTAATGTCCACACCTTCATTATTTATAGCCAACCATAAATCAAGTTTTGATCCTTTAATTTTATTTGTAATTTTATATGAAAAAAAGCAAGGTTATTACTTTCAATTTGTTGCAAAAAAAGAATTGAATCTTGACTCAAGAATATACAACATATTTAAATTAGTTGATACTATTTTTATAGATAGATTTAACTTGAGATCTACATATGAAATATATAACAATAATTTAAATATATCTGCAAATAAAAAATCTATTGTTTTGTTCATTGAAGGGACAAGAATATATGATGTAAATAAAATTGGTGAGTGGCATAGTGGTTCACTTAAAGTTGCATATAATTCATTTTCTCCAATTGTTCCAATAATTATTTATGGATCAAGCGGTTTATCAAAGAGTGACAATGATAGATCATACTATGATAAGAAAAAACATGTGTATGTGAAATGTTTAGATCCTATTAAGTCAAATAGCTATTTGACAATTAATCCTTGTAAATTGAGTGATTCATTAAGAAATAAATTTATTGATGAATATAACCAAATTCAGAAAAAAATTATTAGTCACTCTCACGGGAAAGAAAATATGGTTTTTGATTAAATAAAAAAGTTTTATATATGAAACAGTATTTGGATTTACTTCGTTACATTAAGAGATATGGAAAAATGAGAAATAATCGAACTGGGGTTGATACATTATCTACATTTGGTTATCAAACGCGCTATGATATAAGTGAATATTTTCCGTTATTAACAACTAAAAAAATATATTGGAAAGCCATAGTGATTGAACTTTTGTGATTTATAAAAGGTGATACAAATATTAAATATTTAGTTGATAACAATTGCAACATTTGGAATGAGTGGGCATATAAAGAATATAAAAATTCAAAAGATTTTCAAGGCGAAACCATGAACGAATTTATTGAAAAGATAAAGACTAATTTGTTTTTTGCAAAAAAATATGGTAACTTGGGGCCTGTTTATGGCAAGCAATGGCGCAACTTTAATGGTTTTGATCAGCTAAAATGATTGTTGAGTGAAATAAGAATAAACCCTAATTCTCGAAGATTAATTATATCTGCTTGGAATCCTAGTGAAATAAATTATATGTCATTACCACCATGTCATTCATTGTTTCAATTTTATGTTGATAGCGGCAAGTTATCATGTGAATTATACCAAAGAAGCGCAGACGCTTTTCTTGGTGTGCCTTTTAATATAGCTTCATATTCACTTTTAACATACATTGTGGCTGCTTATACAAATTTAAAACCAGGTGAATTTATTCATACATTTGGTGATTTACATATTTATAAAAATCACCTTGATCAAGTTGATTTGCAATTATCACGAATTCCAAAACAATCACCAAAATTAGTGCTTTGTAATTTTCCAACAAACATTGAAGAATTAACATATGATAATTTTAAACTTGTAGATTACTATCCCTATCCATCAATTAAAGGAGACGTTGCAGTTTAATAATGATTTCAATGATTTGGTGTGAAGATATTCAACATGGTATTGGATATAACAATAAATTGCCGTGGAGCATTAAGGAAGAAATGAATCATTTCAAACAGACAACAATGGGGAAGATAGTTGTTTGTGGAGAAAAAACTTTTTTTTCTTTTGGTGGGAAGCCATTAAGTGGTAGGACAAATGTTATTATTACATTAGATAAAAGTTTGGACAATTTAAACAACGTTCTTGTTTATCATGATGTTAATAAATTAATTAACGATTTTAAAAAGGAAGATATTTTTATTATTGGCGGCAAAACTATATACAATCTTTTTTTTCCTTATGCTGATAAATTAATAATTTCAACATTAAAAAAAAAGTATAAATGTAATGTTTTTATGAATTTTGATTTATCATCTTTTGAAAAAACAAAATCAGAAGACTATATTCAATTTGTTGTTAATTATTACAATAGAATAAAGAAATATTAAATGAAAAACTTAGCCAAATTTAGTTTAAAATTAAAAGACTTTGAAGGACCACTTGATTTATTGGATTCTTTAATAAAGCAAAAAAAAATTAATGTTATCGAACTTGATGTGGCCGAGATAGCTAATCAGTATTTGGAATTTGTAGAAAATCAAATTGATTCATTATCAATTGATGATGCTGGTGAATATTTAGAAATGAGTATTTATTTACTGTCATTGAAAACAAAAAAAGTTATTTATTCTGACGTGAATAATTCTGATAGTAATTTTGAATATGAACGTGATATGCTTATAAAAAGGATCATAGACTATAGAAAATATAAAGATATTGTAAAAATTTTAGAAAAAAAGCGAAACGAAAGATTATTATTTTTTTCGAAAACTACTAATGATATTGGGGAATTTAAACCTAATGATTTTATATTAGAGACACTTCCAAAAAAAATTGATGTTAATAAGTTAATAACAGCTTTAAATAGAGCGATTGAGAAATATCAATCACTTCTTTTTATACAAAAGCGTATTCTTGTTCAAGAACTATCAGTACAAGTAATTGAAGATGAATTATGGGATTTTATAGTGAAAAATAAAATTAAGAGCACTACTTTTAGTGAGTATCTAGAGAAAGTTGATCCAATAAAATTAACACAGCAATTTGTTGTTACAACATTTTTAGCCTTATTAGATTTATGCAAATCTAACAAAATTATGCTAACACAGAACCTAAATGATGCTAGTGAAGAAATCTATATAGAGTGTAAGGGGTAAAATAAATTATGTCTTTATCAAATAAATCTATTATTGAGAGTTTATTATATGTTAGCGGCAATGATGGTATCACAGTTGTGGATATTAAAAAAATTATTAACATTCCATCAGATGAAATACATAAATTGATGAGGCAAATGAAAAATGAATATGATTCGAATGCAGATAGAGGGTTGACAATAAAAAAATTTGGCGAGAAGTATTTATTGTTAACGAAAAAAGATAATTATGAAATCATAAGTAAAATTTTTGACATAAAGATAAAAAATCCACTAACTCAGTCATTGCTTGAAACATTAGCGATTATTGCATATAATCAGCCATGCCCATTATCCAAAATTGAGTCAATTAGGGGACATAATGCATCAACATTAGTTGATAGGCTTATTGAATTAGGATTAGTTAACAATCTAGGGAGAAGTGATACAATTGGAAGGCCATATGTTTATGAAATATCACAAAAATTTTTTGATGTTTTTGGAATTAAATCGATAAATGATCTTCCTAAAATTGATTTTGAAAAATTAAACATAAATGATGAGGACAATTTTGATTTTTTTGGCTCTGAAAATGAAGTAAATGAATAATTATTTAAAATGGGGAGATTGAGAAGAATTAAAAATGATGTTGAAAAGGTAAAGCTATCTCCTTATTATTTGTTGCATCCGGTTCATTATAATGACAAAATAAATTATCTTGAAGTAGGGATGGGCAAAGGGAATTTTATTATTTCACAAGCAGTACAAAATCCATTTATTAATTATTACGGTATAGATAAGTATCCAACAATATTAATAAAAGCTGAAAATAAATTAAAAGGTATGAATTTACATCTAGAAAATTTAAAATTTTCTGCTATTGATTTAATAAATATAAATAGGTATTTTCCTAATAATTTTTTTAATAAGATTTATATAAATTTTTGCGACCCATGGCCAAAAAAATCTCATGTAAATAGAAGATTGACTTCACCAAATTTTTTGTTGTTATATAAAAAAATTTTACGTCCGCATGGCATAGTTGATTTTAAAACTGATAATGATATGTTGTATAAATATACAATAGACACACTTACTCAATTAAGTGAGGTAAAATTTCTTAAACGAACAAATGATTTTTATAGGAATAAAAAACCTAATGATTTTTTTTTAACTGAATATGAAAAAAAATTTATCAATATGAAAATAAAGATTAAATTTATTTCATTTATGTATTGCAATTAATCTTTTAATTTTGTAGCAATAATTAATGAGTTATTCCCGGCATGTGCGACAAGAACGGAAGGCATTATACAAGTAGAAAAGATAAAATTAGATTTTTTAAATAGCGATTTCACATATTTTATACATTCATCTATTTTTTGTTTTAATGTTTCGTTTGAATTTCTAATAAACATTATTTCTTCTATGTTTTCAGAACTAAAATTTTTATTATGTTTTTTAAAATATTTCATTATACTATTGACGCCTTTTTCATAATTTTTCGAAATCCCATTAAAATTCATCCCCTTTTCATCTAATGAAATTATCACATTTACTTTTAATAAGTTTAAAATTTTTTTAACAAGTGTTTTTACTCTACCACCTTTTATTAATTGATTAATATCATTCACAATCATTGATCCAAAAACAATGTCTTTATATTTTTTTGCATATCTTAGTGCATAATCTTTATTTAGAGTACCTTCCCTTGACATTTTTAGAAATTTTAGGATAATTCATTTAAGCATAGGGCCACCCATATGCTGATTAATAACAAAAACTTTTTCATATTCACTTGCAATCATTTTTCATGTAGAAATACTTCCACTAGTTGAACTAGTTATAGGGATTACATAGATTTCATCATATTCATTTTTTATTTTATTAATTAGTTTTATACATTCACCTAATGGTGCTTGGGATGTTTTTAAATCAATTTTTTTATTTTCTAATAATTTTATCACATCAGAATTAAAACAATCTACCCCGTCATAATATGATTTAGTTATTTTTTTTCCATTAAGGTCATAAGTAGATGTGACAGTTAAGGGGACAACATATAAATTACGGTATTCTAAATTTTTGAATCCTGAACTTGAATCTGTAACTATTGCAATTTTTTTCATCTTTAATATAATTCAAAATAGAGTGCAAAAGATTCTGCACCAGTATGGGCACAAATGATTCCAGGAATTTCATCCACATAAAAGTTCGTTTTATTTTTACAAATTTTTTTTAAATCATTAATTGAATCATTAATTTCTTTAGTCAATGTAAATGTGGGAGACTTTAAAATTGCAATGCGTTTTATAGAATTCACTGGATCAAAATTATCATTTTCCTTTTTGAAATGTTTAAATACAGATTTGATAGCCTTATCTATTGTTTTGCAGCATTTAAATAGATAAAGCCCTTTATTATCTAGAAATATTATTATTTTTAAATTAAGCAATTTTATTGCACTTGCAGCAAATTCATTTAATCTTCCACCCTTTTTTAATTGATTAACATTAGATACAGTTAACATGCAAAGAGACTTATTTTGTCTTTCATGAAAATATTTTTCAACAATTTCTATAGTTAAATCCTTGTTTTTTTTCTCAAGTTCAAATAAATCATTTATTATTCATTTAACAGCATATGCAACATCAATATTTTTTATTATGTGAAGTTTTGGATAATTTTTTGATACAAGATTTCATGAGTTGTAATTATTCGAAATTGAAATAGGAATAGGGATGCAAAAAATTTTATCATATTTCTCATATATTGAATTAATAAACTGAATTATTTGGCCTGGTGAAGCTTGTGATGTTTTTACATCATCACCCTTTGTTATATGCTCACAAATTTTTTTGCAAGATATGTCAACATTATCTTTATAGGTTTTTGTTTCATTGAGTTTGTTTATTACATTTATTAATAAGGGTAAAACATAAACATTTTTATATTGTTTACTTTTAATTCCACTTGATGAATCAACAAGATAGCAAATCTTTTTCATAAAGATATAATAAGATTATATACTTTAATAGTTCAATCATAATCTTACTGTAATTAGATTAATTTATTTGAAATTAAATTATTCATTCAATGTGAAAATTTTAATAAATTTTATAAATATTGTTTATATCATATGCCATTCATAAAAAAACTTGATCAAGATTTTTTTATTAAAGATAAGAGATTTTTTTTAAATCAATCATATGTTGAAAAAAATATAAATTGTTTTAAGAAAATAACTGGAACAAGGCTTGCTGGTATTTTAGGTTTAAATAAATATTCTTCTCCTCTTAAAACTTGAGCATCTATGGTTAATATTTATAAAGACGAAATAGATCCTACATTAGCAAAAGTTGGAAGCATTGTTGAGTGTAAAGTGCGTGATTTTGTTTCAAATATATTAAATATAAAATTTAGATCATATAATCCCAAAGACATTGCTTTTGATTTATTTAAGGATAATAAAATTTTTGGTGGCATTCCTGATGGCGAACCAATTGATGAGAATGGATACATTTCTTATAAAGATAATAAACCAATGCTTGAAATAAAAACAACTAGTGTAGATAATTTTATGTATAAAAAAATAAATAATTCTCTAATTCTTTTAAAAGATGAATTTGGTTATCCAATAGTGAAGCAAAAATTTGCTAAAAAAAAATTAATGTTTATTAAAAATGAAATTCAAATTCCAATAGAGTATCAATGTCAATTAATGTTATATTTACATTTACGAAATGTAAATTTTGGCATTTTTGCATTTGCCTTTTTAGAAAAGGAAGATTATAAATATCCAGAGAATTTTGATCCATACAAACGTGATATTCATATTGTGGAAATGAGAATTAAAAACAATACTGAATTATTAAGTTTGATTAATTATGCTCAAAGATGATATAAAAACTATATGATTAACAATACCTTTTCCCCAAAATTTTCTAATTTAGATGAAAAGTGAATAGAAGATGAGTTGCAAATTAGTTTGTAAAGATATTTTTTATATTAAATACGGAGAACTAGTCTTAAAAGGGAAAAATAGAGTTGATTTTATAAACGCCTTATATAGGAATCTCAAAGATTCCTTTGTCGATGTTAAAAATTTGCTCATTGAAAAACATTTTGATAACATGACAATATTTTTTGACAAAAAAAATAAAAATGAAATCTTAAATATTTTATTGAGAACGCCGGGGATTTCACAAGTAATGCAAGCTTACCAGTTAAATACAAATGATATACATAAAATATGTCAAATTATAAAGAAAAAATTAAATCAATTAAAATTGAAGAAATATTCTTTTAAAGTTTTTGCTAAAAGACATGATAAATCTTTTCCAATTAATTCCTTAGATATAGCTAAAAAAATAGGAGCTAGTATTTTGGAAAAGTATTCTAACTCAAATGTGTCACTAAAAAATCCTGATGTAAAAATTTTTGTGGAAGTAAAGAAGGATAATTCGATTATTTATTTTGAAAAGTTGTGTGGTGTTGGTGGATTTCCGGTAGGGACAAACGGCAGGGTATTATTGCTTATCTCTGGTGGCATAGATTCACCAGTTGCTGCGAATTTGCTTATAAAAAAAGGTTTTCAAGTTGATTTTTTAACTTTTTTAACACCCCCCCACACATCAGAAAATGTTCTAAAAAAAGTTAATTCATTAATTAACACCATTTCACTAAATGAAAGGCTTCAAAGAAGCAAATTATTTGTATGCAATTTTTCGTATATTTTACATGAACTTTCACATATGAGTAATACTTCCTATAAAATAACCATAATGAGAAGATACTTTTATAAGATTGCTGAATATCTTAAAGAGAAGTATAAATATGATGCAATAGCTACAGGCGAATCAGCTGGTCAAGTCGCTAGTCAAACAATTCAAAGCATGACATGTATATCTTCTGTTTTGAAACCATCAACGGTAGTTCTTAGACCATTGCTATCATTTGACAAAAATGAAATTATAAAAATTTCTAAATCGATATTAACATATGATATATCAATATTGCCTTATAGTGATTGTTGTGCCTTATTTGTGCCAAATAACCCTGTTACAAAGCCAAGTATTTCTATAGCTGAGAAAATTGAAAAATCATTGAATTTGATTTCTGATGTGTATAAATTAACTATCACAAAACATATTAATGTTTACAATTCATCTGCAATCAAAAAAGTTTGTAAATTTAAGTTTTAATTTGTATAAGTTATAATTTATAAAATCAGTCAATGGATACAATTAAAAAAGAAATAATTAAGAAAATAGAAAAATATCAAAATATTGCTATTTTTTTTCATGAGGTTCCTGATTTTGATACGCTTGGTAGTTCTTTTGCTTTTTGTGATTTTTTAAAGACTAAATTTCCAAAAAAAAACATAAAAATTGTTGGTTTAGATATTTTGGATGATTCATTTGGTAAAAATATTTTTGTATTTCCAAAAGAACATGTGGAGCATTCATTTTTAAAAAATGCTATAGGTGTAATTTTTGACACGGCAAATAATAGTAGAGTTTGGACTATCAGACATACAGAATGTGCCGAATTGATTTTAATTGATCATCATCCAAAAGCAGATTCTATAGCAACTAAAGTAGAATGAATTGATTCATCATATTCTTCTACATGTGAAATGGTAACAGAATTTCTTTTTGACTGAGATGAAAAGTGCATTTCTCCGGCGATTGCAACATATTTATTTGCAGGCATTGTTACTGATACAGGAAGATTTAGATATCATAATGTAAGTTCAAAAACTTTTTTGATTGCTAGTAAATTAATAGAAAAAAAAATTGATATTGGAGATATTTATAGGAACATATATTCTAGAGAACTTGAAGAAGTAAAATTTAATGCATATGTCTTTAAAAATATTAAAGTTTATAACAAATATAATTTTGCATATTTGATTATTCCAAAAAATCTATTTAATAAATTTGGTATTAAAAATAGGTCAAGCAAAGTTGAATTGTTATCAAACATAAAGAACATAAATGTTTGGATGTCAATATATTATGATAATTCCATCAAGAGGTGAAAAGGCTCTATACGCAGTGAAAATTTAGTTGTGAATGAAATTGTTTCAAAATACAATGGAGGCGGGCATAAATTTGCTGCTGGTTTTATTTTAAATAATTTAAAAGATCATAAGAAATTAGTAAAAGATGTAATTAACTATATTAAGATATATCACAATGGAAAATAATTTTATTTTGTCAGTTCAGAGTTGATTTGATGATTTTTTTTCTCTTAAATTAGGCGATTTTATTGTTATTGTTACTTCAATCATCGTAATTTTATATTTTCGAACATTTATTATCAAAATATCAAAAAAAGTTTTTTCTTTTTTCATAAGAAAAATGAATAAAAAGGAAAGAAAAATTGATACTGAAAACAAAATGTTATTTATTAGAAACTTTGTTTCAGTACTTTCCAAGCTTTCATTTGATCGCGTAGGTGGGATAATTGTTATTGAAAATTTTGATAAATTAGATTTTTTTATTAATTCCGGGAAGTTAGTTAGTTGCGATTTTACTCCTGAATTTGTTTATAACATTTTTTATAATCACAATTCTCCATTGCATGATGGTGCGATAATAATTAGAGACTATAAAATTATTTCTGTTTCATGCTTTTTGCCATTAACTAAGAAAGTTATTGATGCTCGCTTTGGTTCACGTCATAGAGCAGTATTAGGTATTTGTGAAGTTTCAGACTGTTTTTCATTTAGTATTAGTGAAACAGATGGCTCAATTCATTTTGCACACAAAAATAAATTTATTAAATTATCATCTGATGCAGAAAAGTTATTAGAGCAAATAACAGAAATTTTATTTAGTTAGAGCATTTTCTTGCTTATTTTATTGCATTAATGGATTGTTTAATAAAAAAAAGAAAAGCTGGATCAACATTTTGCGGTTTGCTATGAAATTCAGGATGGAATTGACAACCTATGTAGCATTTCTTGTTTTTATCCTCAATAAATTCACATATAGTTTTATTATTATATTTACTAATAATTGAGATATTTATATTGGATTTGCTAAATTTTTTCATAATTCTTTCTTCAAATAATCCATATCTATGACGATGACGTTGGAAGATTATATTTTTTTTGTATATATTTTTGGCAATTGTCTCATTTTTGACAAAACATTTTTTGTCACCAAGTATTAGTTTTCCATCAATCAAATCGATTATAGGGTTTTTTGCTTTAGGTGAAAATTCTATACTATGAGCATCTTTTATTTTTAGGACATTTCTAGCAAATTCGATTAGCATCAATTGCATTCCTAAGCATATGCCAAATATAGGAATATTATTTTCCCTTATAAATTTTATTGCATTAATCATAAATTCTATTCCTCTATCACCAAACCCACCAGGGACAATTATGCCATTGCATTTTTTGATCAGATTTTTAAAATTTTTATCATTAACTTTAATTCACACAATTTTTACTTTTACATTGTTTTCATAACCAGCAAATTTTAAAGATTCAACTACAGAAAAATATGCATCATGAAGTTCTGTATATTTTCCCATTAATCCTATGTTTATCACTTTTGTGATTTTTTTTATTTTTTCATTATACTTACTTCATTTTTTTTCAAAATTGTCATTATTTTTGTTGTAAGCAATAGAAAAAAAATTAAGAATTGTCAAATGCATCTGTTGTTTGTACAATATATCGGGCAAATCATAAATTGAATTAAGGTTTGGTGAGATAAATATATTTTTTTTATCAATATGACTTGTTGTATGAAGCTTTTCAATAACATTTTCATCTATTTTTGTATTTGTACGCAATATTAAAAAATTTGGGTCAATTCCCATACTTCTTAACTGTCTAATTGAGTGTTGTGTTGGTTTTGTTTTTAATTCATTTGATGTGGCTGATAAATTAATTAGTGGACATAAGAGGCAAGATAATACATTTTCTTTTTTGTACTCAATTATAAATTGACTAATTGCTTCAACAAAAGGAATGGATTCTGCATCCCCAATAGTTCCACCAACTTCAATTAACAAAAAATTTGGTTTTTCTTTTTCAATGATTGAATATATTTTTGAATTAATCATGTTCACTACATGGGGTATGACCTGTACTGTTTTACCATTGTATTTTCCATCGCGCTCTTTTTTTATTATTTCATTGTAAATTCTTCCACTAGTAATATTTGACATTTGCGTTAATTCGCAACCTATAAATCTTTCATAATTCCCTAAGTCTAAATCTGTTTGTGCTCCATCTTTGCAAACATAAACTTCACCATGTTGATTAGGAGACATATTTTCTGGATCAACATTCAAATATGGATCAAATTTAAGAATGCTAACTTTTTTACCTAAGCAGCTTAATATTTTTCCAATAGATGATATTACAATTCCTTTTCCAAGTGAACTATATACACCACCAAATAAGATTATTACTCTTGTTTTAGAATCAGATTTCATAAAATTATTCATCCTTATTTTTACTTTTATTATTTTTTAGAAAAATATTATTTGGATTTATATCTCAAGATATGCATTTTCCAGAATCACAGTTTTTATTTGTAATAGAATTAGGATTTTCATCTGCTTTTTTTATAAAATCATTAATTAATTTTTCAATATCAGCTTTTTTTTCTATTTTTTCAGATTTCAATTTTGTTTTTTTTAGAGTGCGCATATTTTTAGAAGATGTTTATAAGTTCTTTATACTTTATATCATTTACTAATTAATATTACTAAAGTTTTATTTTTATTTATTTCTCACTTATAGTTTTTAACTAAGGAAATGTTTTAGATAAGGATTAAATTTTTTAAGTTCTGAAAATTCTTTATATGTAATTCCATGTCCAGGTAAAATTACATCATTATTGTTAAATAAATTAGCAATTTTTTTAATTGATTTAAAAATTTCAATTTTATTTCCTGATGGAAGATCCCATCTTCCAATAGAGTCAAAAAAAATTGTGTCTCCAGTAAATATGTATTTTTTTCATTTATAGCATACACTATCTTTTGTATGCCCAGGCGTTTTTATAATATTGATTAAATTATTTTGAATTTTTAAAACATCATTTTTAAAAAAAATTAATTTGTTGATATCAACTTTAAAATTGTGGACATTAAACATTTCACTGCAATTACCTCTTATTATTAATTCTTTTGATAATCTTGGTGCATAAATAGGACAATTGAAATTATTGACCGAAGCTATATGATCATAATGAATATGTGTAATTAGTATGCAAATTAGTTTTATTTTATTTTTTTCTAAGAAGTCATTTATTTGTGAAGCATAATTTGATGGATCAATTATAATGCCATTTGCATTTTCATCAATGATTATGTAGGAATTGTTGCCAAATTCATTTTGGCTAAAAATAGCTAAATTTTTATGTCTAGTTAACATTATTAAAAGTATTGATTATCATATTTTTAACATTTTTGTTACAATATAACAAAATATTTATATTTTGTTTAGACAGTTGGAAGGAGGGCAACAAATAGTGGATGTGCATTTATACATATCAAGTTATGTTAGAACTAATAGGATAATAAATCATTTTGATTGCCTTCCTTCACTTTTTTCTTTATAATTTGCAACCTTATCAAAAATTAAATTTTTAGTAAGTTTAAATTAGTAAATGCCAAATCCACATGTTAATTCGATCAAGCATGGGATTTACAATAAATAAAAAAAAGTTAAAATTAAATCAAAAAAACAAAATTCAGAACCTTTATAGAAGTGAACATGATAGACTTCTTCATTTTTCTAGAGCATCTACCCAAAATAGTTTAAAAGAATTAGATAGTTCAATAAATGGATTGAGTTTAGAAAAAGTTCAACAGTTGCAAGAAAAAGTTGGCTTTAATTCAATTTCAGATAAGAAAAAAAGTAATTTATTTTTTACTATTTTTTCTGCACTAATTAACCCTTTTTCATTAATCTTAATGGTGATTTCTGTATTGATTGTTGTAGTTCCACTATTAAAAGTTCATGAAATTCAAAAAGATGATTGAATATCTTTTTCCATAATTTTATCAATGTTATTAATTTCTACATTTATTCGTTTTTTTCAAGAATCAAGGAGTAGTAAAGCAAGTCAGAAGTTACAAGAAATGATAAAGACAACAACCGCAATTAAACGGAATAATTTGATAAAAGAGATGCCAATTAGTGAGGTTGTTCCAGGTGATATTATTAAATTATCTGCAGGAGATATGATACCTGCAGATATGCGGATAATAAATGCAAAAGACTTATTTGTTACACAATCATCATTAACAGGTGAATCAGAACCTACAGAAAAATTCGAAAATGATACTGATTCAGAAAAAAGTTCAATTTTTGACATAAAAAATTTATGTTTTATGGGCACATCTGTCTCATCAGGGTCGGCATTAGGTGTAGTTATAAATACTGGTAAGTCAACTTATTTTGGAAGGATAGCTAAATCTTTGACTAAAAAATCTTCTAAATCAAATTTTGATAAAGGGATTTCATATGTGAGTTGGTTGTTAATTTGGACTATGTTAGTGATGTCATTAATAATTTTTGTTATAGTAGGTTTTAAAGGATTTTTTAATACTCGTGATCAATGATTTGTTCCATGACTAAATGCTTTACATTTTTCTCTTGCTGTCGCAATTGGTATAACACCAGAAATGCTACCTATGATAGTAACAATAAATTTAGCTAAACAGGCTTATAGGCTAAGCAAACAAAAAACAATAGTTAAAAAAATTAATTCAATTCAGAGTTTTGGAGCAATGGAAGTTTTATGTACAGATAAAACAGGCACATTAACTGAAGACAGAATTATTCTTGAAAGGCATATAAATTTAGAAGGGAAAGATGACAGCACAGTATTACTATACGCATTTTTGAATAGCTATTATCAAACTGGTTTGAAAAACATGTTAGATTTGGCAGTGATAAAAAAAGCTGAAGAATTGGATATTGATGATCCAGTGTTGGGATTTGAAAAAATTGATGAGATTCCATTTGATTTCCAAAGGAAACGAATGTCTGTTATAGTAGTTGATAAACAAAAAAAACAACAGTTAATTACTAAAGGTGCATATGAGGAGATTATGAACATATGCAATTATGCTAAATATAAAGGGAAAATCGTGCGAATAACTAAAGCAATAAGAGATAAAGCTTCCAATATAGTAAAGCAGTTAAATTCAGATGGAATGCGAGTTATAGCAATTGCCATTAACTATGAAAATTTACCAAAACGCAATTTTCAAATTAAAGATGAAAATAATTTAATTTTAATTGGTTTTATTGCCTTGTTAGACCCACCAAAAAAAACTGCATACAGCGCGATTAATGCTTTACAAAAAAACGGAATTAAAGTAAAAGTTTTAACGGGAGATAATGAGATTGTGACCAAATATGTTTGCAGCAAAGTTGGTATAGATTCTTCTAATATATTACTTGGTAGTGATATTTCAAGGATGTCTGATTCAGAATTAAAAAATAAGGTAATGAAGGTTAATGTATTTGCTAAGCTTTCTCCTGAGCAAAAACAGCGAATAGTTTTGGCTATTAAAGATAATAATCGTGTTGTTGGGTTTATGGGAGATGGAATTAATGATGCGTCCGCAATGAAGGCAGCAGATATTGGCATTTCTGTAGACACAGCAGTTGATATTGCTAAAGAGTCTGCGGATATAATTTTGTTGGAAAAAGATTTAAGAATATTGGAAAAAGGGGTAATTGAAGGAAGAAAAGCGTTCTGTAACATAATTAAGTACATAAAAATGTCAGTTTCCTCATCATTTGGAAATATGTTAAGTATGCTAATAGGATCATGCTGACTACCTTTTGATCCAATGATAACAACACACATATTAGTGCTTAACATGATTTATGACTTTTCACAGTCTAGTATTCCATGAGATAATGTTGATGCTGAATATTTTACAAAACCACGGCAATGAGATCCAAAATCTATTTTCCGTTTTATGATTTTTATAGGCCCTATTAGTACAATTTTTGATATTGTTAGTTTTGCTATTATGTTTTATGCGTTTCACTGGAATAGACAAGATACAACCGACCCTGAACTTTTTTCCACAGGTTGATTTTTCATATCATTATTGACTCAATCTGCAATAATTTATGTTTTGCGAACTGAAAAAATTCCTTTCATTCAGTCAAATCCATCACTTCCTGTGAATTTATCAATTATTTGCATTTTGTTAGTAGGATTATTATTTGTGAGTGTTGAATCAATGGAAGCAATCAAATTTCATTCTTTGTTTATTGAAAAACCACTTTGGTTGTTATATGGGCTTTTATTGACGTTTGGATATATATTATTTTGCCAATTATCAAAAAAATATTTTATTAAAGTTTTTAATGAGTGGTTATAATACTTTTAAAATATAAATTTATGTCAAAAAAGATAAGAACTAATTTTTCATCAAATAAACAAAATTTATCTAATTTGATTAATGTAAATAAAATTTATAAGATTGATAGCTATTATAGTAATAATAGAATAATTGAGATTTTAAATAGTGAAAATCATTTGGAATTGACGGAAAGCGATGTCATTATTAACCATATTAATGATGATACTTTATATATATATTCAACAAAAGCAAACAAGAAATATTATGGTGAAATTTTAATAAAGTATAAAGTTGATAAACATCTATTTCATATATGTGTTTTTTTAATTTTGCTTTTTATCTTTGCATTATTTGTATGTATTTTATTTCCAATAAGCATTTATAAGATAAAAGATGATCCTATTTTTTTTGAAATAACATTTTCATTAATTTGTGTACAACTAATTTTGTGCTTGATATGGATAATTTGTTGGCCAGTCGAAAATTTTAATAAGAAAAAACTGATTAATTAATAAAAAAATTACTTGAAAATTAAAATAATTATAAATATAAAATATTTATAATTAAGTAATAGGAGATATGTTAATTTGATATGAGTAAGACACATAATAGTAAAAAAATAAACAAGAGTTGAGTAAACAAAATTAAACTTTCAGATATTTTTAAAGCTGAAAGAAATTTAAGGAGTTCAGACCTTGTATTTCCAGTAGTTTTAAAGTATTGTAATACATTGTCAATGAAATATGGAGCAAAATTTTACCATGCAATGGAGACTTCACAGCAGGTAAAATCATTTAAAATTCGTGGTGCTTACAATGCTATTTTTAATTTAAATGATTCACAAAGAAAACATGGTGTTATATGTGCTTCTGCAGGGAATCATGCGCAAGGTGTTGCAATATCAGCCACAAAGTTAGGCGTTAAGTCATTTATTTGTATGCCATCAAATGCACCTTTATCAAAAATTGCAGCTACTAAAAATTTTGGTGGTAATGTTATTCTTGCAAAAGAGCCATTATTCGATTCAGCATATAAATTGAGTAAAGAATTAGCGAAATCGAAAGGCTATGTTGAAATTCCCCCATTTGATAGTGTTGATGTAATAGCCGGCCAAGCAACTATTGCTCTTGAAATATTGCAAAAATGACAAGACGTTGACACTTTTGTTGTTCCAATTGGTGGAGGCGGACTTATTTCTGGTATTGCTTCATTTGCAAAAATTTTTAATCCTAATATACGAATTATTGGTGTCCAATCAGAACACTTTCCTGCAATGAAAATGTCTTTTAAAAAGAATAAAATTATTTCATACAATACTGGATTGCCAACTTTAGCAGATGGATGTGCAGTAAAGACTCCTGGTAATATTACTTTTGACATAATTAGTCATTTGGTAGATGACATTGTAACTGTTACTGAAAAAGAAATTATTGACGCTATAGCTACTTTATCTTTTTCAGGCAAGATTGTAGTTGAAGGTGCTGGTGCTATGCCAACAGCCGCTGTTTTATCAAATAAAGTAAAGTTTAGGAAGAATGAAAAAGTTGTTCTAATGGTTTCAGGTGGTAACATAGACCCAATTAAATATATTTGTTCACTATTGAGTGGTGCAGAATCTTTACACATGAAATCAAGAATAAAAATAAAAATTGAAGATGCAAAGCGTTTATCATTATTTAATACAATTCTTGCTAAAAATAACTCATCTGCCATTGATTTAATTTCTGAAAAAATTGTGTCCTCAAATTCTAAATTTGGCGAATTATTTTTAGCTTTGTTTTATCCAGATAAAAATAATATTGAATCAGTTAAATCACAATTGGCAAAAAACAAATTTAATTTTAGCTTAATCAAATAATTATTTTTTATATATCTTCTTGTATTGACATTTCAATGGAATAGTATTTTCTAAATGAAATTTGGTACTATAAAAAAAACAATCAAACTAATTATTGTATTCTCTATATTTTTTTTACCATTTTTCATTTTTTTTCTAACTTCTATTTATTCAAAAAACAATACTTTAATTTATTTTGGCGGTAGCTCAGGAGTCAAGTCTTTTGTTGATTCCATTGCTTTGTCATATGAAAAAAATAATAAAGTTGATATTGTAACAGATATTGGTGGAAGTGGTTTTGGTATTCGCCAAATTGCTTGTTCGCAAGTGAATGTCGGCATGTCAAGCAAAAATCCATATACAACAGTTAAGCAACAGTATAAATCAGAATGAACAAAAAATGATTGTAAAACCATCACTATTGGCTGGGAGTCTATTTGCATAGTATATATCCCTCCAGAAGGATTATCCAACTATGCTAGTGAATCTTTGAATTCATACTTAGATTTGAATAAAAGTAATATTTATCAATTATATGCATCTTTCTCAGGGTATAAAGGAAATATTTTACATTCAACACCAAATTTAGGCTTGTTTCTTAATAATGATATTGAAATTTCAAAAGTTGATAGAATTTTATTTGATAAAACTTTGATTTTGCCATATGCTAGGAGCGGGGGGAATAATACAAGTGGTACTGCAGCAAGCTTTATTACTGGTAGTCATTTAGGAGTTAAAGTTGATACTAATCATTTCACTAAAAATCAGATGAATGCGTTTGAATTTGGCGCATATGGGAATGATTTTAAAATTATTGATACTGATGAGGCTAATTCTCGTGCATGAGAGATTTTTAGTGTGAATAATAAACCTGGTTCAATGATTTATTTATCTTCCGGGTTTGTTCAAAAAAATCTTGATCTAATACAAAAAAAGAAATACGGGATTTTATCATACAATGGTATTCCTTTTAATATTAATAATGTTAAAAAGAAAAATGGATACAATTTTTATCGTCCTCTTAATTTATTATTAAATCTTGCTGAAGCGAAGCAGGATGTTAAAGATTTTATAGATTTCGTTATTGATAAAAACCTTGAAAATAGTAAATTATGGTACGATCTTGGTATGACATGTATTGATAAGTATGATTTTGCAACCATGTGCAAACATGGATTTTTTTGAATATCAGATGTATGTTTAAATGGATTAGACATAAGTGATTTATGGATTGATGATGTAGTTTTTGGTGCTAAGGATGAGCCATTTAATAACTAAAACTAAAGATAATTTCATCAAGAAGAGTAGATTAGATAAATTTATGAAGTATTTTTCATATTTTTTTTCATTTTTTGTTTTGCTCATGTTTATAGCATTATTAGGTTTTATATTTTATGCATCAATACCTGGTTTTGCGCATTATGGAATAATTAATATTTTATTTACAGGTGATTTCGATTTAAAAAGTAATAAGGTATCAATTTGGTTACCATTATTTATTACTTTTTTAACCTCATTTTTTGCTATATTATTTGCTACGCCAATTGGCATAAAAACAGCTATTTTTTTAAGGTATCGTTTGCCAGACAAATATCAAAAAAAATTAAAAGTTATTGTTGAATTACTAAATAACATACCTTCTGTGATTTTTGGCTTATTTGCTATTAATTCTCTAGGAATTTTAGTGAATTTTATTTTTGGGAATTCAACAAATTACAGTATATTGACAGCTAGTTTTATGCTTTCATTTATGATATTACCAACCATTATTTCTTTAACATACACCTCATTAAAAAATATTGATATTTCATTATTGAATTCTGCAATTGCTTTAGGAAGCACAAAAACACATGCAATTTATAAAATTTGTAAGAATGAATGTAGAAATTCTATAGTTGTGTGTGTGATAATTGCTATTAATAGAGCAATAGGTGAAACCATGGCAGTAAGTATGATTTTGCAATCGCAGTCTTATAATTCAACCTTTAATAATGGTATCTGATCAATTATTGTGAGTAGATTAAGAACATTAGGCTCATTGATATCAGCAAACATGTATGGTGAATCAAGTGGACCAGAATTTCAGGGATTGTTATTCGTTTATGGATTATTGCTTTTTATGTTTGTAATTTTAATAAACTTAATAATTTCTAATTTGATAAAAAGTAAGAATAAAAATGTTAATAGAAAATTTCAAAAATTTTCTTTATTGTTGTCTAATTTCATCTATTTGATACCAATGTGTATAAAATCCTTTTGCAGAAAAGTTAGGTACACAAATAAATTAAATAAAGAAGGCAAAAATCGAGATATCGAACTTAAAAATAAAATCGCACAAATTTCAATATATGATTTGTGAAAATTATTTTGAGAATATTTTTCTGTTCTTATTGTTTTTGTTTTTATTGCTTGAATATTGATTGATATTTTTTTGAATGGTTTTGTCGGATTATTTAATAATTCAACAATTTTCATGTATGGGAAAGATACTACATGTTTTGCATTAATTAATACAATTTTATTAATTTTAATTTCTATATCAATTAGTTTTCCAATAAGTTTGTTTGTTGCAATTTCTTTAAGTGAATATATTAAGAATGCTAAAGTAAAAAAATTTTTAGCTTTTTTCATTGATAGTCTCGGGTCAACCCCAAGTATTTTATTTGGCATGTTTGGTCTTTTATTTTTTATTCAAGTTTTGCACTTATCAAGTAATGGCTCAACTGGAAGATCATTTTTAGCAGGGATTTTAACAATTGTAATTGTTATTCTTCCAATATTTATACGTTTGATTCAAGATTCTTTAGAAAAAGTCCCATATCAAGTTCGGTTAAATTCATATGCTCTTGGTTTAAGCAAATGGGAAACATTTGTTAAGATTGTTCTTCCTGAAGCTAGATTAAGAATAATTAGTTCTATTATTTTAACAATTGGTAGACTACTTGCAGAAACTGCTCCCTTATATTTAACATGTGGTTTATCATCAAGTTCTTCTATATCTTTGTTTAGTGGGAATCAAACACTAACTACTCGTATTTATGCACAAATTTATGAGCCAAGTGTAGTTAAATCATTTTCAATTATGTATGAGTGTGCTTTTATTACAATATTGCTTATTTCTTTAATTTTTTTTATTGTTTATTTTGCGATTCCATTTTGGTATGAATATAAAAATTCTAAAGATAAAAGTAGTTTAAAATATGCAATCAATGATAATTTTGCTATAAAGCAAAGTAAACAAATACAAAAAAGAAAATTATTTTTTTTCAAGTTATTAAATAATTTTTATTATTAAGAATTTGCATGAGTGAATTAAAAAAAAACGTAGAAGAAATAATACCTATTGAAAAAGAACAGCTTGATCAAAAGAAAGTTAAACTTTTTCAAAGGAGCAATTTAATTAAAAAAATTTTTACTTATCCTTTTTTAAATAAGAACCAAAAAAAAATATTAAAAAAAATCAAATTTGATGAATTGATGAGAATTAATCGTATAAATGCTAGTTTTGATAAAGAGAATATATTTGAAGTGTTTAATTTTAATTTTTTTTATAACGAAATCCAAACACTTTTTGATGTCAACATTAAAATAAAAAGAAATAAAGTAACTGCATTAATTGGTCCTAGTGGTTGCGGGAAATCTACTTTTTTACGTTGTTTAAATAGGATGAATAATCAGATTTCTGGGACTTTTTCTACTGGTTATATATATTTTGATTCGGGTGTTAATATTCTAAGTAAAAAATTAACATTGTCATATCTTACTTCAAAGGTTGGCATGGTATTTCAAAAGCCTACCCCATTTCAAATGAATATTTATGAAAATGTAGCTTTTGGTCCGCGATCTCGAGGAATAAATGATAAAAAAAAATTAGATAGTATTGTTTATGAATCATTGATGTCAGCTGCTTTATGGGATGAAGTAAAAGACAAATTACATTTATCAGCTAATTTGCTTTCTGGGGGCCAGCAACAACGACTTTGCATAGCTAGGGCAATTGCTTTAAATCCTGAAGTTTTGTTAATGGATGAATCAACATCAGGTCTTGACCCTATAGCTACAAGTAAAATTGAGGAATTGATATTAAAACTAAAAAAAAATTACACAATAATTCTTGTTAGTCATAATATGGGACAAGTTCAAAGAGTTTCAGATTATTGTGCTTTTTTTTATAATGGGCGAATAGTCGAATACAATACAACAAGGGCAATGTTTACAGAACCGAAAAACAAAAAAACAAAAGACTATATACTAGGAAAAATCGCTTAATTTGTAATTGATTTGGCACTTTTTTGGTACTTTTTTGGTTTTTATTTTGCACATTAATGATTAATAATTAAATAGTAAATAATTTATTTTCCAAAAATATGAAGACAAATGATGATGTTGAATTATTAAAATCATACAAGTTGAATGATAACAAGACAGCTTTTAAAATTCTATATGACAAATATTTTTTAAAATTATGTTCTGCAACAACATGGTATTATATAAAGCACTTTTCAAATCAAATTGTTCTTGAAAAAGGTGACATTGATTCAATTGTTTATTTAAATTTTGTTAAGATTGTAAATGATTATGATTTATCAAAGAAGCGAAATTATAATTTCGATCAAGCTTTGTTTATGATAAATAGAAGTTTATTTAAATCTCTATGCATAAAACAGTTAAATAAGAAGCATGGTTACAATATGTTAAAAGATGTAGATCAAGATAAATTGATTAATAATGTCAAAACTGATCAAATTATTGATTTGAATTACCAGAAAAAGATTGATAATGAGATTATTTTAGATTCAATTAAAAATTTAATTACAGATCTGATATTAGATAGTGCTAATTTAAATGTAAAAATATTAGCATTACATTTTTGTGGATTTAAGCAGAAAACAATTGCAGAAAAGTTGGGTATCAAAACTCAATTTGTGTTAAGCACGTTAACTTGTTTTCGTAAAAAAGCATTTAATAGAGCAAAAAAGTGTTTAAATACTGAGCAATTACAATATATACAAAACAATTGTTTTTTATTTTAACGTAATAATCTATGGTGGAGAATATGGGACTCAAACCCACAACCCCCTGAGTGCAAATCAGGTGCTCTATCAGTTGAGCTAATTCCCCATAAATGGTGGGAGCAAATGGATTCGAACCAGCGACCTCACCCTTATCAGGGGTGTGCTCTAACCAACTGAGCTATACTCCCAAGTATACTTATATTGAAATAGTATAAATTAATTTTAATTTTAAATATTAGTAAAAGAAATAATTAATAAATATATTCAGTAGACTAACGTTTTGTAAATTGTGGGCTTCTTCTTGCTCCGTATTTTCCAAATTTTTTACGTTCTTTTTTTCTAGAATCTCTTGTTAGCATTTTTTCTTTTTTTAATATTTTTTTATAATCGGCATTTACATTTACTAATGCACGGGATATTCCTAATCTAATAGCACCACTTTGTCCTTGAAAGCCACCACCTGTGACTTTAACTTCTATGTTAAATCCTTTTAAAGTGTTCGTTAGTGCTAGTGGTTGCTGAAGATTTTGAATTAGGAAAATATTGTTTGAAAAATATTCATTTAGATCAATTTTGTTAACAGTAAATTTGCCATTACCAGGTGACATACACACTCTCGCAACTGATGATTTTCTTCGACCCAAACCTTTATATTCGATTTTATTAGTAGGCATTAAATTCTAACTCCCTCTGCATTAATTTTTATTGGGTTGAATTTATTAAATTTTTCCGGTGGTTCTTTTTTGAAAATATGCAATTTTGTAATTAATCTTTTTGAAAGTCTATTTTTAGGAAGCATCCCACGCACAGACAAATTTAATAATTCGTCTGAATATTTAGAAATCATTACTTCTCCAGATCGTTTTCTTAACCCACCAATATACTGGGAATGACTATATCAATTTTCATTTTTGCTTTTTTTTCCAGTTAAAATCATTTTATCTGTATTAAAAACTATTATGTAATCACCACAATCAACATTTGGGGTAAAATCAATTTTATTTTTCCCTCTTAAAATATTTGCTACTTGAACAGCTAATTTTCCAACAACAGCATTAGACGCATTAATAATAAATCATTTGCGTCTTTTATATGCTTGTTCTTTTTTTAGCATTGTTGTTTTTTGCATAGATTAAATATTGTAAGTCAATAATATAAAGCATAAAGAATTATATATATATTTTAAATAGAATTACTACTTATCATTAAATACATATATGGATGTTAGTACAAATAATAAGTGAAATTGTTAGCATTTATCATATTTATTTTTGTGATAAAAACTCATTTTTATTTGAAAAATATATTTTAATAATTAGAGCATATAGTGAAAGCAATAAACATATAATGTCTCCTGATAATTGAATTCATAAACAAATTTTCGTGATTTCTGTTATTTCTTTGGTACTTTCATAAAAATAAAAATACAGATTAAACAGAATTTGATAAGTTGTTCAAAAAAGATAGCACACAAAATATATCAAATAAAATAATTTTGATGAGTTATCGCTTGATTTATTCTTATGCAATTTGATAATTTGAGGTATAAGAGGGCCTACTGAAAGGATCGTAGCAATGAATAGGAAAAAATTTAATAAAAATGCAAATAATTCCACAATATTCTATAACAAACACACAAATGATGATTTATAAAATTAATAAATCGTGACTAATTATAAATTAGACAATTCAGCATGTTTTGACTAACTTTTATTATTATATAATAACCCATAGTTTTTATTTATGGTCAAAGATAATAAAAGTTTTTTTAGTATTTTAAACATTATTCTAGGTTTTTTCATTATATTGATTTTTTTATTAGGCTCATCATTAAGCATTTTTTTTAGTGTTAAAAAGACTATTCTATCGAGCGATTTTAGTTCTTCATATAACATAAGATATGAATTTGATCCATATACTAGTAATGATCCTAGATCAGTTGAGAAAACATGAACAGAAAAAGCATTAAAAAGTGAAATGATGAAAATTTCTGATGCATATTCTAACATATTGCTGAGAAAGAATGTTTCTTCTAGTAATGTTCATAGTGAAGTGTTTCAAGATGAAAAAGCTAAATTTCATGCATATATAGACATATCACTGCCCATTTCTAAAGTTAAGACTTTTGATCCATCATTTCTTGACAAACAAGATAATGAAAAAATGCAAGATATTGCCCCAAGCATTGCTTATTATAATAACATGTATGCTGGAGATTTTTCAATCATTTATTGTGATGGGTATGAATATGATGAGGAAAAGTCTATTGCTTCATTTGATTCTGCTAAATTGTATTCATGGAATATTTTTTCAAATGATGGAAATGGTTTGACTGATGATTCTAATAAAATAAGTTTTGATTCATCAAGTAGTAAAATCAATATAAAGTTAAAGAATGGTTTTAGTTTTGGTAAAAAGATATCTGAAACAGGGCCATATCAAGAAGATACTGTTAAATATATTTTTGATAAAGCAAAAAACCCTGATACACTAAATTCTAATGAACTAAAAAAACAAAAATATCCATTTATGTTTATTTTTAATAATTTTAGGGGATTATTAAATAAATGTGAATATTTGGCCTATTTAGGTTTTGAATATAATAGAAAACAAAAACCAAGTGAATTTGTTGTAAAAGCCTATTGGCAGTTAGATGATAGTGAAAGGCAATTTGCAAATGATGTGTCAAATGAAAAAAATCATCTTGTAAATGATGAGGGGGCATTGACACATTTTGATTTCAAACAGAATGCTGGTTTTCAAACTGATTCTTATTCTAAATTAAATTCACATACAACAAATAATAAAGCTATTAAAACATCACCTTATGACGGTAAAGGAAATTTTTCAAATAGTGTTATTTTTAAATTATTACAAACATATGATAGTTTTGATAATCAAAAAATATGTCCGGGGAAAACAATCGGTGCTAAATATCAATTCATGAATGAATATTTGCTTTCTATTGTGACTCGTGAAAATTTTAAGGATTTTTTGCCTGATAAAAATCCAACAAAAACATCTATTGATTCTGATGGCTTGTGGTTATCAATCCCAACTACATCAAGCAAAAAATTTACATTAAAAGAACATTATGAGTTGTTAGCAAAAAATGCAATGTCATTACCATTAATGGATGTTTGTTATCCAACTAATATTAATTCTTCTATCACTGAAAAAGTCACTGATTATATAGTTCAAAAAGGATTGAGCAATAATTCAATATATATTCAAAAATTATCTGAAGTTTTAAATCACTCATTTTGTGGATTAAAAAATATTATTTCCGTCATATTGTCTTTGTTAATGCTAATAGTATTCGCGGCTTTCTTATTTTTTTTATTTTATAAAGTCTTTGGTTTGATTTCTTCATGTTGCATAATCACAACATTATCACTTTCTTTATTGGTAATGATTTTTAGCGGTTATACTTTTTCTTTTAGTATTTTAGTTGGACTTATTTTAACCTTACTTCTTGGTGTTATTTCTTCATTTAATTTTTTAAATCGTTTGAAAAAACAATATCTCCAACATAAAACTTTAGATTTATGTTTGATGAATTGCTTTAAATCATCATTTATGCCAACTTTAGATTTTCATGTTGTCATTTTTTTATTAGGCATTTCAATGTTATTTTTTCAATTAGGTGACATAATTACATTAGGTTTAACATTAATGATAGGTTCATTATTTTCTATGGCTCTGCTTACTGGCTTTAATTACTTAATTTTGTTCTTTATATTCTGCAACAATATTGGAATGTACAAATTTAGATGATTATCTAATGTAAAGTTAGATAATTCATTTGATTCAGTTGATCCTAGATATGTTAGTGGTTTTTCAGCTAACAATGTAAATTATCAAAAAACCGGTTTTGGTGATGGCGGATTTGTTAGTCGCTTTAGGTTTTTCAATAAAGTCTTTTTTACTAAAAAAACATTTTTCCTTTCTGTTGTAATTTTTATTCTTATTTTTGTTGCCGCAATTGCGAAGTATACATATGGTGGTTTTTTTAATTCATTTACATATTTCGGAGGCACAAGGGTCATGATTTCTACGGAAAATGGCACACTTCAGAATGTTTTAGAAATTTTGAAGCAATATTCATGACATAACATTAAACAAAACACTGATTGAATCTATCTAGATACAGTATCAGTAATTGATATTAGTGCAATCAGTTCATTATTAAAGCCTAATTCTTTTTACTTACAAACGATAAATCCGTTATCATCAATTGAATTTCTTAAAAATAGCATTTACATATTATTGTTATTTACAGCATTTGTGTTTATTTGAAGTATTATTAGATACAATTTTGTTGGCGCATTATCGATATTATTTTTATCAATGCTTTTATTAATGTTAACTTTTGCATGTATATCTATTTTTTCTATTCCACTGGATGCTTATTTAAGTTTTTCATTAATAATAACATTGGCCCTTGCATTTATTTTATTTTTCTGCATTTTTTCAGCTGTAACAGACCATTGAAATAGAAAAAATTTATTAACGAATATTAATTTACTAAATATTTTTATGCAGTGTTTTGATGATTATTCTGAAAATTTGATACACATTTTTGCTTTTTTTTCATTAATGTTTTTTATCAATTTAATTTTTATGCCAAGAGTTTTGGTTTTTATGAATTTGATTATTTTTCTAAATATGATTATGCTGTTATTTATAATAATTTTTTCTTTCCCATATTTTGTCTATGTTTTAACTAATATAAAAAATAAATATTCATTGCGTGTTCATATAATTCAATCTGGAATTGAAAAAATAAATTATGATAAAGTGGATGAACAGTTAATCAAAGGGATAAATACACATTAAAAGTTGGAGAAATTTAAAAAATGGAAAATACAAATTTAAAAAAAGAATTATTAACTGTCATAAAAAATATAAATGATTTTCCGATAAAAGGAGTAGTGTTTAGGGATTTAACTCCAATATTATCCCATAAAGGTTTATTAAAAAAGACAATTGATCAAATGCTAATTTTTTCAAAGCATTTAAACTTTGATTGCATCATTTCTCCTGAGTCACGTGGATATTGATTTGGAGCACCACTTGCTTATGCATCTAATGTTCCATTTGTTCCTGCTAGAAAACCAGGAAAGTTACCACGAGATGTTATTTCTCAAAGTTATTATTTGGAATATAGTAATAATGTTTTACAAATTCACTCAGGTGACATTAAACCAAATTCACGTGTTTTGATTGTTGATGATTTAATAGCAACTGGCGGAACGATTGCAGCACTTATAGAATTGACAAAAAAATCAAATGCAATTCCTGTTGGTTGCATTTTTTGCGCTTCATTATCAGAATTAAAAGGGATCGAATTTATAAAATCTAAGTATGATGTTCCATGTTTTAAAATATTAGATTTTTAGTTGTTTTTTGGGTAGTAGCCAAGCGGTAAGGCATCTGACTCTGGATCAGATATGCGTTGGTTCGAATCCAACTTACCCAGCCATAGTAGAATTATTTTATTAAAATACATTTTTGTTCATTTTGTATTAATTATTTGATAAACTATAAATTAATACCATATGTGTGGTGATTACTAGCTTTAAGTTTACTAAGGAGAGAAAATGGCAAAATTAATGAATGATATAGCATATGAAATAGCAAAAAAAGAATATTCAAATAATGAATTTTCTTTTACAGATCTTTGAGACAAAATTAAATCTAAATTACGTATAAAGCCAAAGGATTCAAATAATATTGTTGGAGATTTTTATGCAGAATTAATTCAAGATGTAAGATTTACTATTTTTAATCAGAATAATGTATGAAAGCTTTCAGAATTTTTATCAGATTCGGAAAAAGAAAATCTTCACAAAAATTTATTTAAATTTTCAAATGATGTTATTTATGAAGATGGTTATGGGGATAAAATTAGTTTTAACGAAAATATTAATGAAAAAGGGCTGAATAGTAAAGATGAAAGCGTATATGAAGAGTATGCATCTGATGAATATGGATATGATATTAGTGAACGTAATGGATATTCAGATATGGATGAAGAATATTTGACATTAACTTCTTCCCAGAATAATGAAGAGGAAGAAGAATAGTTATTTTTTAATATACGATGCTAAAAAGTAATTTAGTTAACATGGCAAGCATGCTTAGAAACGCAGTTAGCGAGAAGTATGCTGTTCCTCATATAAATATTAACAATTTAGAATGGATTAAGGCATGTTTACAAGCAGCTAATGATTCACATTCTCCAATAATCCTAGGAGTAAGTGAGGGAGCAGCAAAATATATGTGTGGTTTTAGAAATGTTTTTAATATGGTTAATTCCGCAATTCAATATTTGAATATTTCCATACCGGTAGCCTTACATTTAGATCACGGAACATATGATGGTGCAATAAACGCTTTGCATGAAGGCTTTAGTTCTATTATGTTTGATGGAAGTAAAATGCCATTTCAAATGAATTTAGAAAAACTTGGTAATATAATTTTGGAAGCAAAAAAATTTAATGCTTCTGTTGAGGCAGAAATAGGTTCATTTGGTGGAAATGAAGATGGGACATCATCAATAGGTGAATTAGCTAATATTGATGAGTGTAGAAAGATTAGTTCATACCCCGTTTGTTGCCTAGCTGCTGGTATTGGGAACATACATGGTATTTATCCTAAAAATTGGGTTGGGTTAGATTTTAAAAGATTAGAAGAAATTTCATTAGCAGTTAATCATCTTCCTTTGGTTCTTCATGGTGGTACAGGCATACCTATTGAAATGATAAAAAAATCAATTTCTTTAGGGATTGCAAAAATTAATGTAAATACAGAGTGCCAAATAGCATTTGCAAATTCAATAAGAAAATATATAGAGGATGGTAATGACAAAAATATTAGTAAAAAAGGTTATGATCCAAGGAAATTGATTACTTCTGGTTCCAAAGCAATTTATGATGTTGTTGTAAGTAAAATTAAAGAATTTGGTTCATTCAATAAAGCTAAATTTAAATAATATTTTTAGGAAAAATTTAAAATTTTATTTTTCAATTGTTTTATTGAGATTAGATGATTAAAATATAATATTTTGATAGGAGTTAGTAAATATGAAATTAATTGCAATTAATGGTTTCGGTCGAATAGGTAGACTTGTATTAAAGGAATTGATTAATAAAAAAGATAAAGTGAAAGTTGTAGCAATAAATGATTTAGCAAATCCTAAAACTCTTGCACATTTATTGAAATATGATTCGGTCCATGGTATTTATCCATATAGTATTTCTTACACAGACAACTCAATTATTGTTAACAATAATGAAATTAAAGTTTTTTCTGAAAAAAATCCTGAAAATTTACCATGGGGAAATATGAATATAGATATTGTTATTGAATCTACTGGTCTATTTACAGATAAAATATCAGCTAATAAACACATAATGGCTGGTGCAAAAAAAGTTATTATTTCTGCTCCTGCAAAAGGAGACGGCATCCCTACTATTGTTTATAACGTTAATCATGAAAATATTAATAAATCAGATAACATTATTTCGGGTGCTAGTTGTACAACAAATGCTTTAGCACCAGTTGTAAAGGTTATTGATGAAAAGTTCGGAATAGTTAAAGGTATCATGACTACAATTCATGCATATACAGCAGATCAACGATTACACGATGCTCCTCATCGAGATTTGAGACGAGCAAGAGCAGCTGCAATGAATATTGTTCCAACTTCAACTGGTGCAGCGAAAGCAATTGGATTGGTTCTGCCTAATCTAAAAGGTAAATTACATGGTCTTGCAATTCGTGTTCCTACTATATCTGGTTCATTAGTTGATTTATCTTTGGAGTTAAAATCTAATCCATCAGTTCATGAAATTAATGCTGCAATGAAAGAAGCTTCGAATGAAACATTAGGTTATAATGATGATGAAATAGTATCATGTGATGTTATTAATAGTACCTTCGGTAGTATTTTTGATCCAAAACTTACTATGTCAGTTGATGTTGAAGGAAAACAAATGTATAAATTGTTTTCATGATATGATAATGAATCATCATATGTTAGTCAATTAGTTAGAACCATTTTACATGTTGTAAAATTGTAACTTAGATTTATATAGCGCAATGTATGAGAATATAAAGAGAATTACTGATTTTAATATTTTCCATAAAAGAGTGATTCTTCGTGCAGATTATAATGTTCCAATTTCAAATGGCAATATAACAGATGATAAAAGAATAGTTTCATCTCTTCCTACAATAAATTTTTTACTTAAAAATAATTGTTCAATAGTAATTTTGAGCCATTTTTCAAGAATTAAAAATATTAATGACATTAAATCAAATAAAAAAACTTTGTATCCTGTTGCAAAAAAATTACAATCCATTCTTCCAAATTGCAATGTTAAATTTGAACAGTCAATTGATTTTAATGCTATTTACAAATCTGTAATGTCATTAAAAAATAAAGAAATTTTATTGCTTGAAAATACAAGGTATTATGATATTGATGCTAGCGGAAATTATGTACAACATGAGTCAAAAAATGATAAGCATTTAGCTAAATTTTGAGCAGGTTTGGGAGAGATCTTTGTTAATGATGCTTTTGGGACTGCTCATAGAGCACATGCCTCAAATGCAGGTATAGCATCATTTAATAAGAATTCATGTATAGGTTTTTTAATGGATAATGAAATAACAAAAATTTCAAAAGCAATTAATAATCCAAATAGACCTTTTGTTGTGGTTTTAGGTGGTTCAAAAGTGAATGATAAAATTAAAATTATTAAAAATCTGCTTGAGAAAGCTGACAAATTAATAATTACTGGTGGGATGGCATATACATTTTTACGTGCTATTGGTTACGATATTGGAAATTCATTGTGCGACATTGATTCAATTTCTATAGCTAAAGGAATTTTAAATGCTGGTAAAAGTAAAATAGTTTTAACATCTGATTCAATTTGTTCAAATGAATTTGCTGATGTTCCTGGAAAAGTATGTAAATTAAATGAATATGGTAATTTGCAAGCTTTAGATATTGGTCCAGATTCAATTCATACATTTAAAGAAATTTTAAATAAAGCAAAAACTGTTGTTTGGAATGGCCCTTGCGGTGTTTTTGAATTTGGCAATTACAAATCCGGTACATTAGAAATTATTAAAAAAATAAAGGAAATTTCATTGAATGGTTGTTATTCATTAATTGGTGGTGGCGATTCAGCAGCAGCAATTAATTTGCTCGGGTTCAGTGAAAGTGATTTTGGTTTTGTT
>JAEEGL013245739.1_pt1 | contig 143315 bp, 121 predicted proteins | sample 9134231 | NCBI WGS metagenome assembly JAEEGL01 (sample SAMN16246548, study PRJNA631951) | gut metagenome | biome: gut microbiome; feature: rumen; material: fiber-attached | host: Bos | place: Iran: Karaj | collected 2018-10 | reverse complement strand
TGCCCTTACAGGGCGACAATTGTTGCCACACATAAAAACCCAGGGCGTTGCCCTGGGCTAACCGCTCATTGGCCCTTCAGGCCGCCATAATGATTACAAATTGTAAATGCCGGCAATGAAAATCTACATTTTGACACACCCCCTTTTCAGTGCTCCTTTGAGAAGAGTTGATCAGGTGCAGCTTCCCTACGTCGTGTATGGATGCTGTGTGTTCATGTGCTCCTTTACTTGACAACTACCTTACGTCCGTTATGGATATAGATTCCCTTGGTGCTGGGTTTCTTACTCATACGGATGCCGTCGAGTGAGTACCAATTGTCAGACTTGTCAGACTCCTCTGAGAGCCATGAAATCTTCGTGGTGTTCTCGTCGCCATAGTTCAGCACAATTTCTTTGACATTGCTTGTGGACGTGCCGAAGAAGTAGCCTTTCCCCAGCTCAAAGTAGGCCCGGAAGGCATTGATATTGAAGCTATCATTAGTCGGGTAGTAGAGTTTGTTCTCAGCGCCGAGGTAGAGCGTATAATACGTGGTTTCGTGGTAAATGTTGACGGGTTTGAATGTGCCGTAGAACCTGACGGAGCGATCCCAACACATGTTTCCGCATTGGTAGGGATCGATATTCTTAAATTCCTCAATCCTGACGGCTGGGAAGACAGGATTCTCGATGACTCCGCCAGCAGGACTATCAGGCGTGCCCCAGCGGACAATGTAGGGGCTGCCTGCCCAAATCTCATCGACTTTCTTGAAGTTGATAGTCAGCGTGCCGGTTTGGGAGTCGAAGCCAGAGCCGGCACTTTCACGGAAATCGAACTCCATCACTGTGGCACCTTCGAGCGGTGTACCCGTAAAGTCTTTCAGGTCGAAGGGCAGGCAGAGCGTGTTCCAGTAGCCGTCCTTGTAGAACGTGCGGCCGTTGAGGCAGGCGCTATAGGTGAAGCTCTCTGGCAGGTTGCCCATGAGGGTGATGGCGCTGGTGTTGTCGGCACCGTCGAGCAGAGCTGGCTTGGCTCCATCAGGGTCGCTTTGAGACAAATATGAATCTTCATCATATTGAGAACAGCCTACGCCGGTGGCATTTGCCACGCCGCCCACGTTGCAGGCGGTGTAGTAGTTGTTCTCAAGTGTGCCTTCGTTGATGCCGACTACGAAAAAGCCTACGACCACAAAAAAAGCAAGATGTCAAATAGATGTAGACAGTCAACGCTATTTGACCATGACGTCTAAAGTGATGTCAATGGTTCGTTCTTTCCCATTGTCCACCGTTTTGACAGGATAGGTGATATGCTGTAAGCCTTTTGGGGTATTAGCGTCGACGGAAAACGTGATGGGGATGCGCTCCTGTGAGGTGTCAGCCGCTTGGAAGGCTGGTTGTTGAGAAGTAGGGGAGGGTAGGTGCAGGATCACGACACCCCGTTCCTTGGTATCGCCCACCCTCATCATACCGAGGTCGAAACGGTTGGTGGAGAGTCGTAGCGTCTCGCTGATGCGGATAGGAAACTGTCTCATCAACGTCTCTTCGCTGGTCATGCAAGTGCCTGTGAGAGAGAGGCGGACCCGCTTCAAACTATTCTTCTCCGCCCTTGACTTCTCACTTCCATATTCTATCGTGCCGGTTTCCTCAAAGTCACCGCCCTTGCCACGAGGATTGAAGCGGAGTGTGACACTTGCTGTGTCACCGGGCATCAGCTGACGCGCCTTGTCGAAGTGGATGGTCGTACAACCACAGGAAGTGTAGCCCTGTGTGAGAGCTACAGCTTCCTGTCCGCTATTGCGTAGCAAGAATCGTTGTTCCCTGACACCGTCGGACTCCTGAATGGTGCCCAACGATACGGTGGCAAGTCCTATGACTACAAGGGTATCAGCGACAAACATACTTTTTCCCGTTCATAATGTACAGTCCTTTTTGCGGCACACCATTCAGGCGGCGGCCCTGCAGATCGTAGACTTTATTGTTCTGGATGACTTCGCTATTCAGCATCAGCGCTTCATGAATGCCAGTGCCCTGACCTTGTTGGGCATCGAGCGTCCAGGCATTGACCTTGACGGTAGCAGAGGCGTCTGAGAACACTTCAGCCTCTATAGCATCGGCATCAGTGGGGAAGATACGTACGCAGAAGGCCCATGTGTCGTTGACAAAGATGTCGGCAATGGAGCCGTCGAAGTAGACGTCCAGCTTCAGCGTCTCGCCAGCATTGACCTTCTTAGGCAGCTTGGCTGACCATGTGCCGTTGTCGTTAGAGAAACGGGCCAGTGTGGTGTAATCGAGTGTGAGCATGCCTGTCGACGGGTCGTAGCTGAGGGTGGCCTGCTTGTCGTTTTTCTTCAAGAAATGGAATCCGCAAGCTCCGTTGCCTACCGTAAATTCTCCCAGGAGTTCTATCTGCCGGCCACTAACAGGAGCCAGTGACTTGGAGCCTGTCAGTGTCTGCTCTATGCTCACGGTGGTGGCAGTGCGCATGCCAGTCAGTCCACTATAGGGTTTCTGTATCAATGAACCGTCAGCAGCCAGGCTGATCTCACGGGGCAGAGAGAAGTTGTGTGCCCATCCCATTTTATAGTTTTCTATAGTGGGCAGCTTGTCGGGCACCTCGCCAATGAGCAGCGTCTTGCCCATGTACTGACAGATGGAGGGCGAGAGCAGTCCGTAGCCATCACGGTTAATGCCGTTCATCTCCAAGAACTGCATGCCGGCGACACCACCATCGGGTGTGAACTTGCCGTCGGCACCGATGGTGCCCACCCAGCAGAGGGTGCGAACGCCCACAGAGGTTCCCAATGGTGTGCAGGTGAAGAGCCACTTGCCGTTGTCCATAGGTGTCAGGTTGGGCATCTCCCAGAAGGTGCCATGCTGTGACTGTGAAGTGCCCTGGAAGAAGATGGTACCGTCGTTGGACCACATAGACCCATTGAACTTATGCAGCGTACAGGCGCCGATGTTGTTTTTGCTGGCTCCCACGATGACATACTTCTGACCGTTGACCTCAAAATAGTAGGGGTCGCGGAAATCGCCACTCAGTCCGGATGGTGCATTGCTGATGATCATCTTCTTCTCGCCCCAGTTCAACAGGTTGGGATCGGTGGTCTTTGCTTGTACGATGGTTGCTCTGGAGTTATCCACAGCAGTGTATAACAGGGAATAGTTGCCGCCGTCCTCATATACGCAACCGCTCCAGCATCCCTTCAGGTCGTATGACTCGCCAGGGTAGAGGGCGATAGGCTCCTCTGTCCAATCGTAGAGATTCTCGCTACTGATGTGGCCCCAGTGCATACGCGACATGTAAGGACCATTGGGAGTCTTTTGGAAGAACAGATGCCAACGTCCACCACTGTATGCAAGGCCATGACTCTCGTTGGTCCAGCTGCCTGAAGGCATGGCGTGGAATTGTGGACGCCAGAGATTGCCGGCATAACGCTCAGCAGGATAGTTGAAGTCGGGTGTCGTATCCGGCGATATGGCGCTGGGTGCGGAGGCGGTGTTGGTGATGGCAATGTCGTCAATGGCACCGCAGAAGGTGTTGAGCAGGAAATACTCGAAGCCTTTGACGTCGGTGGCGTCCTTGCCGATATAGAAGTCGCCGCCATCGGCCAGCAAGTCACAGTTGTTTACGCCTTTAGACGCGATGCTCTCGCCGTTGAGGAAGAGTTCGCATTTGTTGGAGCCCTTGTCAAACACCATGTCGATGCGGTTCCACTGACCGCGGGGAAGTCTCTTGTTGCCATCGATGGTTACGATGAACCCTCCGCCATAATTGACAGCCACCTTCAGACGCAAGTCGCCTCGTGATGATAGTTGCAGGGCAAAGCCTTTCTTTGCTGTCTCGTCCAGATTGCCACAAATCGTAGCATAAGTCGGCGTCAGTTCAGCTACATCGACCTTCATCATTGGATAAGCCTCGGCAGCCAGTGTGACGCTCATGGTCAGCGTTTGTGTATTGAGTTTTCCCGTGGGCAGGCTGGCCCTCACATAGTTGGAGTAGCCGTCGAAGCGCAGGGCCTCACCGTCCAGTCCGGCGATCGTGGTGGCAGGCAGTTGGGAAACGACATTGAATGAAGCACCGGAAACTTGTTCTTTTACCTTGCCACCATTGAGCGACATGTCGAAATGGGCAGCGTGGTTACCATCGCCACCGCCTTCACCGCCACTGTCAGCCTCGCAGCCTAAATAAGACAAGCAATTGGATGTGAACTTCTCCAGCTGATCAAGATAGGAGTTGGTACTGCCCATACCCCAGTCGTAGGCGGCCAGTCCGACGGCCAGTATGCGGCCCTGAATGGTGCTGGTGGGCTCAAAATCCACGATACCGGCACAACAGTAGTCTACGACGTGGTTCCATGTGCCGAGGACGGTAGAGTTGGTGGTCTCCTCCCATGCCTTCACCACATTGGGATTGGGTGCCAGACCGTAGGCGTTGAGGTCCCACATGCAGTTGTGGTCGAGTTTGTTGCCGCTCCCGATGAATGGATAGATGCTGCGCTCATAGAGGCCGGAGACGAAGTTCATGCCCTGATAGATGGCATGCTGCGAGTGGTCGTAAATATGCCCCTCGGCGTTGCCTATGATAGGCTGAGAGCCCCACACATCAGGGTTGGGGCCACCGGGGCCATTCCCGTAGATACCAGGCGCATACTTCTCGGCGATGCGGTCCACTGCCACTGTCAGCTGTGTGGCGTGGTTGGTAAGCAGCAAATTGCCGCCCGCCTTCACGAAAGCTTTCAGGGCGTTGACCGTCTCCTGGGAGGAGAAAGCGGCAGGCAGGTTTTGCCATCCTTTTTCGATGCCTACGCGGTCGGCTATCACCCAGAGCGCCTTTACGTTGTCAGCACTCAGTGTGCTGATAGTCGAAGGTGTGAATATCAATCCATCGGCATAGTTCTGCTGGAACCATGCAGCGGCATTTTTCTCACTGGCAGACACGATGTCGCTTGTGGAGTTGTAACCAATCAGCAGACCTGCTTTTTTCTGGGCAGTCATCGTCATGGCTACTAATAATAGTCCTGTAATGGTAAGAAACAGTTTTTTCATCTTTTTTATTAGTTTTTGTAGTTATTCCGTTTGCAAAAATACATCTTTCCTCGTTTTCAGGCTATAACATTTGTTGCAAAGGATACCATAATTCGTTCAATGACTCAATAATGACAGGAAGAACTGCCTGCCAAAACAATATGACAGGCAGTTACTACTAACCAAAATATAGAACTAAAAACGCGTCTATCATCTCAAATAGCTGATGCAGTTGGAAGTGAAGCGCTCCAGCTGATCCTGCTTTTCATTGGCAGTGCCAAGATTCCACTCGTAGGCTGCAAGACCCACGGCCAGGATGCGACCTGCGAAGGTGGTGGTAGGCTCGAAGTCAACGATACCTGCGCAGCAGTAGTCTACTACGTGGTTCCATGTGCCGAGGACGGTAGAGTTGGTGGTCTCCTCCCATGTCTTCACCACATTGGGGTTGGGTGCCAGACCGTAGGCGTTGAGGTCCCACATACAGTTGTGGTCGCCCTTCACACCAGCGCCCTCGAAGCAGTAGATACCTGCGTAGAGACCGGGCTCAAAGGTCATGCCCCAATAGATATCATGATGGCTGTGGTCGTAGATCTGTCCCTCGACGTTGCCGATGATGGGATGCACCCCCCAGATGTCGTTGTTCTGTCCGCCCTCTCCGTCACCGAAGATACCAGGCGCATAAGCCTCGGCGATACGTCCCAGACCGACGGTGAGTTGTGTGGCATGGTTGGTGAGCAGGAGATTGCCGCCGTCGGCAGCGAAGGCTTTCAGCGCCTCGATGGTGGCGGTGCTGGCAAGTCCTCCGGGCAGTTTGTCCCAGCCGTGACCTATGCCGATGCGGTCGCACATCACCCAGCACATGGGGTTGCACTCGATGTCGAGGTCGTCGATGGTTGAGGGAGTAAGGAGCACACCCTTGCCCGTGTCCACATAGGTTTTCTTAAACCATGCCACAGCGTCGGCCTCGTCGGCAGAAGAGGTATAGTCGTCAGGTACCAGCATGGCCACCTTCTGTTCTGCAGGCGTACCCACATACTTCAGACAGTTGGCAGTGAACTTCTCCAGCTGATCCTGTTTCTCATTGGCGGTGCCCAAATCCCACTCGTAGGCTGCAAGACCCACGGCCAGGATGCGACCTGCGAAGGTGGTGGTAGGCTCGAAGTCGACGATACCAGCGCAGCAGTAGTCTACTACGTGGTTCCATGTGCCGAGGACGGTGGAGTTGGTGGTCTCCTCCCATGTCTTCACCACATTGGGGTTGGGAGCCAGGCCATAGGCGTTGAGGTCCCACATGCAGTTGTGGTCGCCCTTCACACCAGCACCCTCGAAGCAGTAGATACCGGCGTAGAGACCGGGCTCGTAGGTCATGCCCCGGTAGATCTCATGATGGCTGTGGTCGTAGATCTGTCCCTCAACGTTGCCGATGATGGGATGCACACCCCAGATGTCGTTGTTCTGTCCGCCCTCTCCGTCACCGAAGATACCGGGAGCATAAGCCTCGGCGATACGTCCCAGACCTACGGTGAGCTGTGTGGCATGATTGGTGAGCAGGAGATTGCCGCCGTCGGCAGCGAAGGCTTTCAGCGCCTCGATGGTGGCAGTGGTGGCGAGGCCTCCGGGCAGCTTGTCCCAGCCGTGACCTATGCCGATACGGTCGCACATCACCCAGCAGGCTGATTGGCTCTCGATGTCGAGGTCGTCGATGGTTGCGGGTGTAAGAAGTACGCCTTTACCGGTATTCACATAGTTGCGCTTAAACCAGTCGGCAGCAGCATTCTCGTCGGCAGAGCCAGCGGCATAGTCGTCGGGAAGAAGCATGGCTATTTTCGAACCACCCTTTTGAGCCTCATAGGCGATGAAGAGGCGCACGGTCTGTCCTTTCGACAGTGTCCCGTCAGCAAAGCGTGCCTTGACGGTATACGAGACGTCGACGTTGGTCGGTGCTTTCTTGATGAAATAGCTGGTCTGCGGACCCTCGAGCTCGATGATGTCGGTGTCGTCTTTGATGATCTGTATGCCGGTGACGTCACCTGCGGGGAGTGTCCATGAGAGTGTGAGCTGGCGTGTGCCTTGCGGATTGTCGTAGCTGAGCGCACTGACAGTGCCCTTGGCGTCGGAGGCAGAGTCGGGAAGCTCGATGTCGCTGCATGCCGACATCACCATGACCAATAAACAATAACCGATAAGCGTTATTTTACTGGCAGTATTTCGCATCATCTTTTTCATATCTAAAAGTGTTTTTTGTTTCATGTTGATGGTTGATCGTTACTGTTTGTACAGTCCGTTGGAATTCTCTATCTGTGAGATGGGGATCGGCAGGTAAATCTCGTCCTCGGTCAGGCTGGCACCCGTATAGTAGGGGCGCAGGTTGGATTCCTCCTGCATGTACTTATTGATGGTCTGCACGGCGGTGCCCCAGCGTACCAGGTCAAACCAGCGCTGGCCCTCCATGGCGAGCTCCAGACGGCGCTCCATGCGTACCGCCATGCGGGCACGGTCGCGAGTCCAAGTCAGATTGCCATCATAGTCGGTGGGGTAGAGGCCCACTTTGTAATCAGCGGTGAAGGGATCGAGGTCGACGGGGGTATAGTTGCCGTCGATGCTACGGGCAGCCTTCTGGCGGATCTGGTTCACCAGTTCGCGCGCCTTCACGAGTTTGTCATCGGTAGCGGCGTTGGAGCCGGAGGCTGTCTCAACGAGGGCCTCAGCCTTGAGAAGAAGGATGTCGGCGTAGCGAATGAGAATGAAGTTCAAACCACTGGCACCCCATGGGAAACCTTGCACCATGTCGGGGCTGGAGGGGTCGATGAGGCCTTTCTTGCCTGAATACTCACCATAGGTGTTATAGTCACGGCACCATCCCTGTGTGTAGGTGTGACCACGGAAAGGCAGACCGATGCGGCCAACGGTAAGGTCGAGGCGTGGATCCAGACTGCCGGCATAGTTGGTGGTGACGCGGACATTATTGAAGGTGCCGTCGAGATAAGGCAGACCATTGGCATCCGTGCGGAACGCATTGACCAAGTTTTGCGAGGCCAGGAAGAAGTCGTCGCCCGAACCGAAGACGTTGCCTTCTGAACGTGTGGTGTTGAGCAGGTTGCAGAAGTTGATGTGGATGTTGTCGTTGGCGGTGCTGAACTGTACGGCCATGATGCTCTCTTTCTTGTTGTTGAACTCCAACTTCGACATGTCGGCGAAGTTGTCGTAGAGCTGGTACTTGCCGCTGTTGATGACCACATCGGCCCATTTCTCCACTTCGCTCCAGGTGCCTGTCTGGGCATTGACCTTAGCCAGCAGGGCAGCGGCCACGTATTTGGTGAAGCGTCCGGGCTGGTCTTGTGTCTCGGGCATGGCGTTGTAGGCCTCCTCGAGGTCGGTCTTGATATGAGCGTAGATCTCGTCGCGGCTCAAGTTGCCGTTGGGTACCGTCTTCGGGTCGTCGTTCTCGGTGAAATAAGGTATGCTCTTGAAGATACGGTTCAGGTCGAAGTAGAACCAGGCGCGAAGGGTCTTCAACTCGCCCAGCAGCGACTCCTTGCCGTTGACGTTGCTGGCATCGTTGATGGCCTGCATGGCCTTGTGTACACGGGCGATGCCCAGGTAGTTGTTCTCCCACTTGTTGTGGCAGGTGGCATTGTCGCTGGTGATATTCTGAATCTCCAGCTGATGGATGTTGGCCTCCATCGACACACCTTCACCACCTTTGTAGGCATCGTCAGAACGTACGTCGAACACCCAGTTGGTGATGGGGCCGGCAAAGGCGGCGTTGTTGTCATCAAAGAAGTGTGCCTCGAGACCCTGATAGGCTGAGGACATCAGGCCCTCAATGCTCTCGTTGGTGAGCTGCTCGGCTGTAAACTCTCCCTGCGGTGCTAACTCCAACTGATCAGAGCAAGACATGAAACCGCAGATTACGCAGATAGCGCAGATGATTTTATTGATCTTGGTATTCATAATGATCTATATTGTTATGTCGATGTTCAATTTAGAAAGTCACGTTCAGACCCAGTGTGAAGGTGCGGGCACGTGGGTAGAGTCCGCTGTCGATGCGGGCACCGTAGCCACCAAGGATGACCTCGGGGTCGAGACCCTTATAGTCGGTGATGGTGAAGATGTTCTCCACTTGTCCGAAGACACTGATATTAGAGGCAAAGACCTTGCTGGCGATGGTCTTCGGCAGCTGATAAGCGAGTTTCAGATATTTCAGCTTCAGATAAGAGCCGTCCTCCACAAAGTAGTTGGACATACGGGTCTCATTGTTGTTGTCCACCATGGTCAGGGCAGGGATGGTGCCACCAGTGTTGGTGGGGCTCCAGGCATTCAGAATGTCTACACCGTGGTTGGTTGAGGAGCCACCTCCGTAGTGCATGAACTCCAACTGTCTGCGGGTGGTGTTGTAGATGTCGAAACCAAACTCACCGCTGAAGAAGGCAGAGAGCGTGAAGTCCTTATAGTTCAGGTCGAGGTTCAGACCCATGGCGAAGTCGGGATTGGGGTCGCCGATGATGCAGCGGTCGTTGTCATCCACCACACCGTTGCCGTCGATGTCGCGGAAGATGAGGCGGCCTACGCCCTTGCCCTGTTGCATGGCATGGTTGGAGACCTCGTCCTCGTTTTGGAAGATACCGTCGCAAACATAACCGTAGTACACACCCATGGGCTGTCCCACCATCAGACGATAGTCGCCGCCCTGTGAGGTCACGACATCATTAAACTTCACCAGTTCGTTCTTATATTGCGAGATGTTGAGTGTCCCGTTCCAAGAGAAGTCACCGTACTGCGGTGAGCGGTAGGTCATCGTCAGTTCCCAACCGTTGTTCTTCATCTCACCCGTATTCATCCACATGGCGGCGCCCTCACCCTCGACGGAAAGTGTCGGTGGGATGGTCAGCATGTCCTTTGTGTTTTTCCAGAAGTAGTCGAATGTCATGCTGAGAGCACCCTGGAAAAGTTGTGCGTCGAAACCGATATTGGTCTGTGTGGTGGTCTCCCACTTCAGGTTGCGGTTTCCAGATGAGGCAGCCACGATACCGGGCACCACAGCGTTGTTGGTTCCGTTCAGGTCATAGGAGCCGTGGCGCAGGTTGTAGGCGTAGCGTGTATAATAAGCATAGTTGTCGCTGATGGCAGAGTTACCGTTCTGTCCCCAGGCGGCACGTATCTTCAGGTCGGTCACCACCTTGTTTTTGGGGAAGAATTTCTCCTCGCTGGCACGCCATGCTGCTGAGAAGGCTGGGAAGATGCCTGAGTTGTTGTCTTTGTGCAGACGTGAAGTCTGGTCACGACGCAAAGTGGCACTTACCAGGTAGCGGTCGGCATAGTTGTAGTCGATTTTGCCAAAGAGCGAGAACAGCGCCCATTCTGCCTTGCCGCCGCCCACGGTCTGCTCGCCACCACCTGCACCGATCTGCATGTAGTCAACATCCTCGAAGGCATAGTCGCGGTTGGCGCCGTTGAGGTCCTCAGAGCGGTACTTGATGTACTCCGAGCCGAGCAGCACACCCAGATGGTGCACGCCTTTGAAAGTCTTCAGATAGTTGGCCGTGTTGGTCCAGGTGTAGGTGTCGCCTTGTCCGTAGGCACGGCTCACGCTGTTCATGTCAGAGGGCTGTATGCGGCGGCCCAGGCTCTTGTTGAAGAACTGCACATGCTCGATACCGAGGTTGCTCTTCAGTGTCAGTCCGTCGATGGGCTTGATATCGATATAAGCATTTCCGAAAATACGCCAGCTCTCGTTGGAGTTGTCACGGCCGTTGTAAAGCTCATGCACTGGGTTGGCGATATCCGATCCTGAGAGCACCATCGGGTTGGTATAGATGCCGTCGCTGTCTGTCACAGGGATGGCGGGATGTTGGCGCATGGCGGTGTAAGGGATACCACGGTCGTCGCCTGTGCCGTAGCCGCGGTCGTTCCATTGAGCGATCATCAGGTTCTCACCCACAGAGATCACCTTGCTGATGTTGTAAGTGCTGTTCAGACGGGCGGTATAGCGACGGTAGAAGGTGTTGTTCATCAAACCGTTCTGGTTGATGTAGTTACCTGAGAGCAGATACGAGCCCTTCTGGCCGCTGTTGGATACAGAGGCAGAGATATTGTTGGTCCATGCGGAAGAGAAGACCTCATCCTGCCAGTCGGTGTTGGCGGAATGCACCTTGCCGTTAGCATCGAGATATTCTTTCAGCTGGGGAGCGTCACCACTTCCATAGAAGGGATGTGAGGCCACAAGGCCTGCGTTCTTGTTAGCAGTCCAGTAAGCCTGACCCCATTGCTGGGCATCCATCACGTCATACTGCTTGGCGATGGTGTTCAGCGAAGCGGTATAGTTCACATTTACCGTCATCTTGTCACCCTTTCCCTTCTTGGTGGTGATGATGATCACACCGTTGGCAGCACGGCTACCATAGATAGAGGCAGATGAGGCGTCTTTCAGCACCTGGATGCTCTCGATGTCGGCAGAGTTGAGTGAGTTGAGGTTCTCGGTCGTTGCCACACCGTCAATCACGTAGAGGGGCGAGGCGCCGTTTACCGTACTCATACCACGCACGCGAATGCTGGCACCGCCACCACCGGGGGCAGCGTCGGTCACGATGTTAACGCCGGGCAACTTGCCCTGCATAGAGTTCAGCATGTTGGGGTCTCCCTCACTCTTGGCGCTCTTCATGTCCATGACGGCCACGGCACCTGTCAAGTCAGCCTTACGCTGCACCTGATAACCGGTGACAACGACCTCAGCCAGTTCGGCGGCATTGTCTTTCATAACGACATTCATGCCGTTTTGTGCGGGCAGCTCCTGTTTTTCAAATCCGATGTAGGAGAACACCAGAGTCTTTCCTGGTTCTACCTTTAGAACGAAGTTGCCGTCTAAATCGGTCACCGTGCCGTTGCTGGTGCCTTTCTCCATCACTGTGGCTCCGATGATGGGGCCCATGGCGTCCTCAACGGTACCCCTAATCTCTGTTTGCGCGTATATGGCTGTACACGCAAAGATGAGCGTCATGCTCAGCAGAAATCTTTTTAGTTTTTCCATTTGTTTTTACGTTTTTAGTTAATTGTAGCAGTTAAAAAAACTTTTGCAAAAGTATCAACTCGGTGTCAAGAGGGAGTAAAAATATCGTTCATACCCTGCAATTATTGTTGCAATGTAACAATTTTACAATGAAAAGAACGAAATTTGCTATTTGACAAGTTGCTTTTTTTAGTTGACAGTTGACAATTGACAGTTGATAGTTGACAGTTGACAAGTTGACGAGTAAACAAGTTGTTTGCGAAGTATTCTTTGGCCACTCGCCAATGTTTGCACTAGAAGGGCATTTAGAGAATCAATTGGTCTAAGGAGAATAGGAGGGAAGGAGTTCTTTTCACCCCTTACCCTTTACTTCTAATAAATTGCGAAAACATCCGAGAATATCAACTCCTTCTCTCCTTAGAATTATTTGATTCCGATAAGGCCCGACAAATGATAGGATTGCTGAAATAATGCGGAAAATGCTGAAATAATGCGGAAACCTTTTGTCATCTGCGATGACAAAATAGTGGTGTGAGGTGAGTGGAGAGAGGTGAGTGGTGAAGGGTAAGAGAATACCCTTGCAAATAACCCGCCTACATGTTTACTAGTCAACAAATAATTAGGAGGTCGGGCCTCCGAGCCCGACAAATAATGTGATCTCTAATATATAGTATCTCAACTTTTGCAAGTTGAGAGAAGTTAAGAAGTTAAAGGAGTTAAGCCATTACATCTGATGGCTAAAGAGATACAGCCTACGATTCATTTGGCTTAACTCCTTAGCGAAGCGATAACTACTTAACTCCTTAACTACCTGCAAGTTGAGTACTTGCGAAACTTGAAGATATAAATAACCCCAAGCACCGTAGCGGTGGCCCTGTTGGATAACTGTCGAAAAAATCGCGGAGCAACAGGGAAAAAGAAAAGGCGGAGACCCTGAATTGATCAGGTTTTCCGCCTTTAAGAGCATAATTGGGTTTCTATTATGATAGAACGGCTAATTAGAGACATCACCAAGTTTGAAAATGTCCGAGACAACCACCATAATGTCCGAGACGGGGCAAAAATGTCCGAGAGAAGGAGAAATGACCCAGACAAGTTCTCAAAATGACCCAGACAGGCCCTCAAAATGTCCCAGACTTTATCGCTTTTCACTACATCATCCGGCTTATATTATGCTTCAATGTCCTATAGTTTCTGCACCTTACGATATTTTTGGTTTTTACTGTTTGGCTTGTCAGGCTCAGTCATTTCTATATATCCCATTGCAAGGAGTGGTTTTATATACTTGGCAATATGGGTTGGATGATAGCTATAGCCGATGTGTTCAAGAATTTCTCTCGCGCTTCTTGGCAAACTACAGAATTGAATGATGTCCTTTTGTGTTCCGTCTAACTTTTTGTATGGGATACGTGGAAGAGTGTTAGTCTTATCTCTATCACCATCTCTATCATTGTCAGACTGTCCGCTATTTTGGTTTACGCTGTCTGTCAGTTGGTTATCTCTATCATCTCTATCATTAACTCTATCATTAACCCCTACATTTTGACGTTCTATTATCACCACAAATTCGTTCAATATGTTATCATTGACGAATTGGATGTTCGGCGTGAACTGCATGGCTCTGGTTATTCCACTTCCAGCACCTGTATAGGGTAGCAGGTTGATGCCATGATTAAACAAGAGTTTGTTTCGAGGAACAGAGACACCATACTTGATGCTCTCGGTACTCACACCCTCAGGCAGTAAGCCTGGGCTATGAATCTCTATGCGATTGTCAAAGATGAACACGCGCAAAGGGGCTTCTATCACATACGAGCGATGTAGGATGGCGTTGACCACTATCTCAGAAAGCGTGGCAGAAGACACCTCCAACTCTCCCTGGCTGTTGAAATCTTTTTCAACCTGTATTTGACGAAGGTTTCTTGTCAGGAACGACATGATGTATTTATACAGATGAACGGCATTGCCGTCGGCATCTCCACCGCTTTTGTCGCGAAACTCCGTACCGCCGATGCTATTGCCAATAAAGCTCACACAGCGAACAGTGAAGGCAGGTAACCATCGTTGAGGATACTTGCCCATAAGCATTAAAGCAGCAAGCGTCAATGATCCATCAGGTAAGACAAGACCATAATTTAGCAATATGCCTTTTGGGGTCTGGTCTATCAACGATGCCACTTCATCAATCGGTTTATGTTGTAGCTCGTCCATCGTCACTTTTTGCCTCTCATAATCATTCCGAAACCGCCTGATAAGATACTCCTTGACAGTGGTTTCATCCAAATCTTCAAAGGATGTACCCCTTATCGGCATGCTGTCAGGATGTACCTGCCTATTCTCCATCAGCATGGATATTAATTCAGCATTGTCAAAGACTTTGCGCTTGTCAGCTCCTTGTTTTACCCAAATGATACCTTTATTATCTCGATAGGGTTTGCTTTTTCCTTGTTTGATAGTAGCAACGACAATCACCCCATCTTCTATCGGCACGTTTTCTATGTCAATCAGGATTCTTGGAATAACTACATCATCTGCAAGACTTCCCAATGTGCTGGTTGTTTCCTGCACCTCCTTGAATGACAGTGGATTGACATTGCCGGTCTTATCATCAATACCAACAATAATCATCCCACCGTGGGTGTTGCTGAAAGCAACCATCTCGCAGCCAACATCATATTTGTTGTCACGAGTCACGCGTTCCTTAAACTGTATCCTTGTTTGCTCTGCTGTATCTCGTAGTTTGAAGATATCCTCTGCTGTCATATTCTATATTATTTGATTAATGACACATACTTGACATTCATAAAAATGTTATGCCCTTGCAAAAAATACATTTTCGCCACAAAGGTAATTAATTTTTTCGAGACATCCTTGTCTCAAAGATAATAGAAATGTGATTATGTGGCTATTTCATTAATGTATTTGAAAAGCCCAGCAACAGCCATTACAGCCGTTGCCGGGCATGAACAAGAATGAACCCTGCGAACAAAATCACTTTTTCCTTTTATCCTTCCACTCTTCCATCTGGAAGTAGTCGCTCATGTCCTCTTTCAGGCCGGGGTCGTTAACCCATTTATCATGCCAGAATCTCCATCGGTCGTTCTCGTTCACTCTCAGGTATCTTCCGAAAAGGATGGCCTCATTGTTCTCCTCATACCATTGGGTCAGCTTCTCTGAATCATAGACGGACGGAGTTTTTGATTCGTTTTTTGGAGGGGTATAGTTACGGAAGTTTTTGCTCATTTTGTGAATCAAATAATATGGAAATCAGGTTTGTTTTCCGTCTTCTTTGCATCCTTTTCGCATTCTAAAAAAACCTCACTCTTCCACTTCATAATATTTTTCATACTTTCTCGTTTTTAGTAAAAAAGGAGAGAGATGAGACGACAGATGACGATATGGGTGATGGCGCTGACCATGACGGTCGGAGCGGCAGCCCAGAAAATAGAGAAGAAAGCGGCTTATAAGAACGCTGCGCTCCCTGTGGAACAGCGTCTGGACGACCTGATGAGGCGGATGACGCTGGAAGAGAAGTTAGGCCAGCTGTGCTGCACCTTAGCATGGAATTACTACCAGCGGGAGGGGCAACAGGTGTCGCTGACCGATGCGTTTCGCCGGGATATAGATGAGCGTCATATCGGTATGCTATGGGGTACTTTTCGTGCTGACCCCTGGACGCAGAAAACGCTGACCACGGGTGTCACACCGCTGTTGGCAGCACGCGCCAGCAATATGATGCAACGTTATGTGATGGAGCATACACGGTTGGGCATCCCCCTTTTCTTAGCCGAGGAGGCACCCCATGGACATATGGCCATTGGCACCACCGTTTTTCCCACCGGGCAGGGCATGGCCGCCACCTTCTCCACCTCGTTGATGGAGCGAGTGGGGGAGGTCATCGGCAAGGAGATCCGTCTGCAGGGAGGACATATCAGTTATGGGCCGGTGATGGACCTGACACGTGACCCCCGATGGTCGCGGGTGGAGGAGTCCTTGGGCGAAGACCCAGTCCTTTCTGGTGAGATGGCGGCAGCCGAGATACGCGGTCTTGGCGGCGGTGACCTCTCACAGCCCTTTAGCACGGTGGCTACTCCCAAGCATTTTGTAGGCTATGGCACCACGGAGGGTGGCCACAACGGACGTCCCACGTCAGTGGGGCGGCGTGAACTCCTCGAACAGTTTCTGCCACCTTTCCGCCGGGCCGTCGATGCCGGTGCGCTGTCGCTGATGACCTCTTACAACTCGTTGGACGGCGTGCCCGCCACTGGCGACGCATGGTTGCTGAGCGACGTGCTGCGTGACGAGTGGCGGTTTCGTGGCTTTGTGGTGAGCGACCTGTTTAGTGTGAATGGCATCTGCAATGACCATCATGTGGTGGCGACTCTCCAAGACGCCGCGGTGGAAGCGCTGAAAGCTGGTGTCGACGTGGACCTCGGCGCATTGACGTATACACAGTTGGATGTGGCGCTGAAAGAGGGAAAGGTCACGATGCAGGACATCGACAGGGCGGTGAGACGTGTGCTGAGGATGAAGATGGAGATGGGGCTTTTCGAGCATCCTTATGTGGATGAGCGTGCCACGCGTGAGGTGGGTGGTGCGACCCATCGGAAGGTGGCGCTTGAGGTGGCACGTGCTTCTGTCACCCTCCTGAAGAATGACGGCATCCTCCCGTTGCGCCGTGACCAACGCATCGCCGTAGTGGGGCCCAACGCCGACAATGTCTACAATCTTTTAGGTGACTATACCGCGCCACAGGAGGAGGGACGTGTCAAGACCCTCCTCATGGGTATCATGGACAAGAGCGCACAGGTGGAGTATGTCAAAGGCTGCGGCATACGAGATAGCAGTCATACCAACATCACCGAAGCGGTGGCGGCGGCCAGCCGTGCCGACGTGGTGGTGTGTGCCGTGGGGGGCAGCAGTGCCCGTGACTTCAAGACCTCCTATCAGGATACCGGCGCAGCACAGACGGCCAATACCACTGTCAGCGACATGGACTGCGGTGAGGGCTATGACCGTGCCACATTGGGACTGCTGGGGCGTCAGCAACAGCTCCTTGAGGCGTTGAAAGAGACGGGTAAGCCACTGGTGGTGGTTTATGTCGAGGGGCGTCCGCTCAACAAAAACTGGTCTGCAGAGCATGCCAATGCCCTGCTCACCGCTTATTATCCAGGGCAGGAGGGTGGAACGGCCATCGCCGATGTGCTCTTTGGCGACTACAACCCTGCGGGCCGCCTCCCTGTGAGCGTGCCGCGTGACGTGGGGCAGTTGCCGGTCTATTATAATCAGAAATTCCCTGAGGAGCGTGACTATATGGACCTGTCGGCGAAGCCACTCTATGCGTTCGGCTATGGCCTCAGTTACACCACATTCGCATACAGTCATCTTGTTGTGGAGCGTCGAGACAACGGCAGTGTGGAAGTCTCTTTCGACATCACCAATACTGGGTCTTGCGATGGTGAGGAAGTGCCGCAGTTGTATATGCGCGACGTTGTGGCCAGTACCGTTCAGCCCCGTTTGCAGCTGAAACGTTTCGACCGTGTGATGATCCGAAAAGGGGAGACCCGCCGTGTCACCTTTACGCTGACCGCCGATGACTTCAGCATCATCAACCGCCAGATGCAGCGTGTGGTGGAGCCAGGCTCCTTTCTTATAATGGTGGGGCCTGCGAGCGACCATATCCTCCTTCAGGAGGCTATTGAATATTGAGAGGGTGATTGGATTGCGAAAAAATGCGAAAGACACGAAACAATGCGAAAATGTGTTTGCTTTGCAAACAAAAGGAATAATGGATTGCGGAAACGATTCGGAAATTGCGGAAATGATGCGGAAATTGCGGAAATGATGCGGAAATTTTGTCATCTGCGATGACGGATGCAATGCTGCACAAGAGTTTAGAGCCCTAAGTAGGAGGTCGGGCCTCCGAGCCCGACAAATGATACCTCCCCCTAACCCCTCCAAAGGAGGGGAGAAGAGGCAGAGATGAGAGGAATATTGAGAGTTGACAATTGACAGTTGAGAGTTGACAATTGACAGTTGACAATTGACAATTGAGAGTTGACGGTTTGAGAATATGAACTCCTTCTCTCCTTTTCTCCTTAGAATTATTTGATTCCGAAAAGACCCGACAAAAAAAGTATTCTCTGGGGAGAATTTGCGGGCTCGGAGGCCCGCACTCCTACCCATTGATCAACGCGCTTCATCAGACATTCTACATCAGACTTCTTAGTTATTAGTCTTTTTCTACCTTTTTGTGGGTGCTTTAGCACCTTTTTCTTTCTTTTTCCTCCTTTTTCCCCCTTTTTTATCTTTATATTTTTTATTGCCAGACTATGAACTGTGGGGCAATAGCCATCAGCCATCGGACCTCAACTAGAGGAAGAGGACGTAATAACAGACATGCTGTCTGTGTATTTAAAATATGTTAATTTATAGATTTTGTGGGTGTATTTGTGCAAAAGTATAAGGATTAATGTATAATTTTGTATAAATATAATTGAGATTGTCGTAATACACAAAGACGGGGCGATGGATGTGATATCGATATCGCTGCATACGATTTAACCACAAGACAATAGAAAGAGATGCGTAATTACCTATTTATTATATTATGTGTGGCCATGGTGGCATCCTGTAGTACTTCCCACAAGAAGTACCATATCGGAGTGTCGCAATGCTCAGAAGACATCTGGCGCGACAAGCAGAATTATGAGTTGAAGATGGGCGCCTATTTTTATGATAATGTCGACTTGAGCTTTGCCACCGCCTACGACAGCGATGAACGTCAGGTGCAGCAAATCGACAGTTTGGTGGCCAAGGGCATCGACCTGCTGATTGTGGCCCCCAACCAGATGGCCACCGTCACTCCCGCCATAGACCGTGCCTATGACAAAGGCATCCCTGTCATCGTATTTGAGCGGAAAACTAACTCGCAGAAATTTACCGCCTATATCGGCGCCGACAATTATGAGATGGGGCGGCTGATGGGTGAGTATATCGCGTCGCGCCTTGGTGGCAAGGGACGTGTGATGGAAGTGATGGGGCTGAAAGGTTCGTCACCGGCCATCGAGCGTCACAAAGGCTTTTCCGATGCCATCACACAGTATCCCGGCATCACGCTGGTGGCCACCCTGCAGGGCGACTGGACAGAGCAGAGCGCCTACAATGTAGTGAAACAGTATGATGGTGACCTTTCCGACATCCAATTCATCTTTGGCCAGAACGACCGCATGGCGATGGGCGCCCGCAAAGCAATCTTAGAGCAACATGCTAACGCCCGCACGCTGTTTTGTGGCATCGACGGATTGCCGGGAGAAAATGGCGGTATCCGTCTGGTGCGCGACTCACTGCTTGATGCCTCGTATATCTACCCCACACATGGCGACCAGTTGATCAAATTGGCCGTCGACATTCTCGATGGAGCATCTTATCAGAAAGAGACCAATCTCATGTCGGCCCTGGTGACCCACGAGAACGCCAACGTGCTGCTCATGCAGAATGAGGAGGTGATGCGCCAGGCCCACTACCTCGACCAGTTGAACGACAAGGCCAGCGCCTATCTTCGGCAGCTGAGTTATCAGCGGGTCATCAGCTTCCTGGCACTTGGTTTCGTCATTTTGCTGCTTGTCTTGGCTGCCACTGTCTTTCTCTACAACCGCCAACGGCAGCGGCTGAGCAAAGAGCGGCTCAAGATGGAGCGTGCCCGGCTCGACTTCTTCACCCAGGTGAGCCATGAGCTTCGCACCCCGCTGACCCTGATAGAGGGACCTCTGGCAGAGTTGGCAGAGACTTCCGACATCAAGCATGCAGAGGCCAACACCTCTCGTCTTTTTGATATTGTCAGGCGTAATACGCGCCAGCTTACACATCTCATCAGCCAGATGCTCGACGCCCAAGTAGGAAAGCAACCGTTTGAGGTGATTCGGGAGCAGGCGGACGCACTGACCGTGAGTGAGACGACCACTCCCAAGACTGATATCGCTGCCGCCGCCGATTTGGTGCCTACCCCGGAGGATGCCCCCACACTGTTGATCGTAGACGACAATGCCGACATCCGCACTTATCTCCATGCGATCCTGCAGTCGCGCTATGAAGTGGTGCTCGCCTCCGATGGTCGGCAGGGCCTCGAACTGGCACGCCGTGTGGTGCCCGACCTGATTGTCTCCGACGTGATGATGCCGGTGATGAATGGCCTGGAGTTCTGCCAGCGGGTGAAAGAAGACTTTGTGACCAGTCATATCCCTGTCATTTTGCTCACTGCACGTGCCCTGAGCCAACATCAGGTGGAGGGTTACAAGAGTGGCGCAGACGCCTATATCACCAAGCCTTTCTCTCCAGAACTGCTCCTTGTGCGTATCGACAATCTGTTGGCGAGCCGTCATCTCCTGAAGAATCTGTGGGAGAGAGAGCCTCAGCGAGATGTCACACCCACCCCCGTTGATGACCAGCCTGTGGCTTCGGAGGTACGTGTGGAAAATGAGAAGGAGAATCCCTTCATCACACGCTTCAAGTCGGTCGTAGAGAGCCATCTGGCAGACAGCAACATCAGCGTGGAAATACTGGGGCAAGAGATGGGGCTGAGCCGTGTGCAGCTCTACCGCAAGGTGAAGGCCCTGACAGGCTGCTCACCCGTCGACATGATGCGAAAGGCCCGTCTGGCAGAGGCCCGACGGCTGCTTAATGACACCGACCTGACTGTGAGTGAGATCGCCTATCGGGTGGGATTCACTTCGCCCTCTTATTTTTCCAAATGTTACAAAGACGAATATGGAAAAGTGCCTGGTGAGGCAAGAAAATGATATTTTTTTTGGGGGAAAGATTGTAGGATACAAAAAAAAACGCTATTTTTGCAGCAATATCTCCTATATGGGGATTGACTTCGTGGAATCATATGAGTTGCTGACTCTTTTCTGACCAAACTGCGACATTGGGAATGGATTGGGAGTACAGAAATTCACCATAACAATAATGGTGTGGACTGTCGTTTCATCTATCCGAGGTTGTCGCAGACCTGGTCAGAAAGTGAAACGTTCATCGTCCACACCTTTTTATATACTATGAGAATCAAGTACCTGAAACAATCTTATCATTATAACCTAACCTAACCTAATATATTAACTATGGGAAATGCTTTTTTCTCAAAAAGTTTTCTTCTTTTGTGTATGCAAAGATACACAGATATCGTGATTATGACTATCAAAAATCGTTCTTTTACACCTATAATTGTTTCGCGGAAACAAAAGTGCTATCATTAGAACGATTTCTTATCAACCTTAGTGTTAATACATTATAATTTCGCATCACGTTTTAAACATTTTACTAACCAAAACCCTTAAACGCAAATGAAACATTTGAAAATCACGAGTAAAAGAGGACCAGGCAAGCAGGCTTGCCCAGGGGCGAAATGGAGTGATTTGTGCAAAAGATTTCTTATGAGTTTTGCACTTCTGTTTGTGAGTATGATGATGTACGCGCAAACAGAAATCACCGGAACAGTGATAGATGAGACAGGAGAGCCCGTCATCGGCGCTACCGTCATGGAGAAAGGTACTTCCAACGGTGCTGTGACCGATTTCGATGGTAACTACCACCTGAAAGTCAATCCTGGAGCAACCCTCGTCATCACTTATATCGGTTACGATCCAGTGGAGGTGGCTGCTACCTCTGGTCTGGAAATCCAGTTGAAAGAGAATGCCAGCGAGCTGGCTGAGTTGGTGGTAACCGGTTACCAGACCCAGCGTAAGGCAGACCTGACAGGTTCTGTGGCCGTTGTGAAAACCGATGAACTGAAAACCTCCTCTGACACCGACCCCATGCGTGCCCTTCAAGGTAAGGTGCCCGGCATGACGATTACCAGTAACGGTTCACCTGTAGGTGCTGGTACTGTACGTATCCGTGGTGGTGGTTCATTCAACTCGTCACAGGATCCTCTGTTCATCATCGACGGTGTGCCTACGACGACCAACTTGAACACATTGAACATGAACGATATCGAGTCGATGCAGGTGTTGAAGGACGCTGCTTCTGCCTCTATCTACGGTAGCCGTGCTGCTAACGGTGTGATTATCATTACCACACGTTCTGGCAAGAAGGGCGACAAGGTAAAGGTGGACTTCTCTGCCAACCTGACCGCTCAGTTCTATAACAAACAGACCATGATGAAACTGGCCAACTCCGCTCAGTATGCCACCGCTATGGCACAGGCCGCTATGAACGACGGTCTGGATCCAGAGCAGTATGCCAACAACTACGGTCTGACCCTCAACGCTTCTGCCGGCACTCCTATCAGTGCTTATGACCCCGCCACAGGCCAGATGCGTCAGTTCACCGTCAACGGTCTTTATGACGGCTTCGTGAACTCAAAGAGGACCATGCGCTACAGCGATACTGACTGGCTCGACGAAATCTCTCGCACGGGATTCTCTCAGAATTACGACCTCAGTATCTCCAATGCCACAGACAAGTCGTCGGCTCTCTTCTCCTTCGGTTACAAGAAGAACAACGGTATCCTAAAATATACCGACTTTGAAAGTTTCTCCGGACGTATTAACTCTAGTTATAAGGTGAACAAGATGGTCACCATCGGAGAGAACGCCACCATCACCTACAGTGACCAGGTAGACTGCCAGCCGTTGGAGAACGCGCTGAAAATGTCGCCCACACTGCCCGTATATGAAGAGGATGGTGAGACCTTCTCAGGTCCTGTGGGAGGTATGAGCGACCGCCAGAACCCCCTGCGTGAGCTCTATCATAACAGAGACAACCGCTTGAAGATGTGGCGTATCTTTGGCAATGCTTACGTCAACATACAGCCCATCAAGGGTCTGACCCTGCGTTCCAACTTCGGTCTTGACTACTGGTCAGAGTTCATCCACAGCGTGACCTACACCTGGCACTCCGACGTGGTGAACAACTCCACACCTTCTGCCAATCTCGGCAACAAGACCTCTGTCAAGTGGACCTGGTCAAACACAGCCAACTATAACTTCACCCTCGCCAACGACCACTCATTTATCGTACTGGCAGGTCTGGAGCTCCACCGTGATGTGGAAGACCGCTCAAATGCTTATGCACAGATGTATGCCCTTGAGAACTATGACTATATGTGGCCCGATGCCGCAACAGGCACACAGCGCGCCGGTGGTATCCGTGAGGGCTACAACCTCGTGTCACTCTTCGGTAAGATAGACTACAACTGGAAGGACTTGCTGCTCGCTTCATTCACCATCCGTCGTGACGGTTCCTCACGTTTCGGTGAGAACAACCGCTATGGTACCTTCCCCGCCTTCACTTTGGGTTATCGTCTCTCAGAGAATCTGCATCAGGATTGGATCAGCGACCTGAAAGTACGTGCATCATGGGGTGAGACTGGTAACCAGGCCATCTCCAACTACGCACGCTACGGACTCTATGCCGCTACTTATGGTGGTGGTCGTAATGAGTCGACCGCTTACGACTTGCAGTTGGCTGGCTCGGGTATCTTCCCCTCAGGCTTCCGTGCCACACAATCACAGAACAACAATCTGAAATGGGAGACCACAGAGCAGTATAACGTGGGTCTTGACTACCTCCTCCTCAACAGCTCCATCTACGGTTCTGTCGATGCTTATATTAAGAATGTGAAAGACATGCTGATCAATCCTGCCTATCTCGGTTCGATGGGTGAGGGTGGTGCTTCCTGGCTCAACGGACCCAGCCTCCGCAACTGGGGTATGGAGTTCGCACTCGGCTATCGCGGCACGACCGACTTTGGTCTGCGTTACAACGTGAATGGCAACCTTGACTTCTTCCGTCAGAAGGTGACCTATCTGCCCGAGACAACCACTGGTTCATACGTCCACACTGCTAAGCAGAACCTCGTGGAGGCCAAGAAACCTTATGGCTCTATCGTAGGTTATGTGGTCGACGGCTTGTTCCAGAACCGTGAGGAGGTTTTGTGCAGCGGTCAGGAGAATGCCCGCGTCGGTGGTCTGAAATACGCTGACCTCGATGGCAACGGCATCATCAACGAGCAGGACCAGACTTGGATTTTCAATCCAGTGCCCAACTTCTCATGGGGTTTGAATACCGAACTGGGTTATAAGGACTTCGACTTCTCTATGTTCTGGCAGGGCGTTGCAGGACAGGATGTCTACAACAACCAGAAGTTCCAGACCGACTTCTACAGTATCACTGATGCTGGTTCAAACAAGGGTAACCGCATGCTTGACGCTTGGACAACAGCCAATACAAAGAGCGACATCCCAGCACTGACCACCAACAATGTGGGCAACGAGAACCGTGCAAGTACCTACTTCGTAGAGAATGGTTCTTATGCTAAGCTCCGTCAGTTGCAGATCGGCTACAAAGTGCCGCAGAAGTTCCTTGACAGACTGAAAATAAGCAGTGCTCGCGTTTATATCTCAGGCCACAACCTGCTCACTATCAAGAGCAGCTCGCTGACTTGCTCTGATCCAGAGAACCCCAACTGGGCTTATCCTAATAGCACTTCGTTCTCATTTGGTATTCAAACATCATTCTAATTAAGGTAAAGATTATGAAAGCAATATATAAGACAATTTGTGCAGTTCTGGTTGCTTGCGGAACGTTGACTTCTTGCAGTGATTTCATCGACGTAGATCCGCAGGGCGTCATCAGCGAAGACCTCGCCATGAGCCAGCCCGACGAAATGGTCACCGCGGCTTATGCCAAGCTGGGCGACGACTGGTACACCTATCCTTTCAACATGTGGCCCTATGGCGACGTCACCAGTGATGATGCCATGAAGGGTGGATCGGGAACTACCGACACCAACTATCACCCCTTCGAGGTGTGGTCGACACTGACAGCTTCTACTCCTGACCACATGGACGAGATGTGGTATCACCTCTATTGCTCTATCAGCCGTTGCAACAGAGCTTTGGTATCTCTCGAAGAATACGGCGAGAGCAAACTGGGTGCTGAGAAAAAAGCCATCCGCGAGGGTGAGGTGCACTTCCTCAGAGGACACTTCTACTTCAAACTGGTACAGATCTGGAACCAGGTGCCCTGGGTGGATGAAGAGGTTTACAAGAACCACACCGAGGAGCAGACCCGCAACGATGCATTCACTCATGATGAGTTGATGGAGAAAGTGGTGAACGAGTTTAAGATGGCATACGACCGCCTGCCCGTCCAACAGCAAGAAGGTGGCCGTGCCAACAAGATCGCTGCTGCTGCCTATCTGGCCAAGTGCTATCTCACCATGGCCTGGGGTAATGGTTATGAGGATGCCACTGGCGTGAGCCACATCAACCAGCAGTATATGCAGGAAGTGCTGAAATATACCAAGGAGGTAGAGCAGTCATCCTACGGTTATCTGGAGGATTTCGGCGATATCTTCCTGCCCGAGTACAAAAATTCGAAGGAGAGCATCTTCGCTGTTCAGCACTCTGACTATCAGGATGACAACACCCTTTATGGCCGTGGCAACTGGAGCAACATGCTGAACGGATGCTGGGGAATATGGTCCTGCGGTTGGGACTTCCACAAACCAACCCAAAACCTCGTCAATGCTTTCAAGACACGTGACGGTCTGCCCATGTTCGATGACTATAACAACGAGATTGCTTATCCTACCAATGGTGTGCCAACAGCACAAAAGTGGGATCCACGTCTTTTCCATACTGTAGGTATGCCTACCTTCCCCTACAAGTATGAGACAGAATACACGATGACCAAGGACAACTCTCGTACCCCCAACACCTATGGTTACTATGCTTCTCTGAAGGAAGTGCCACAGCGCTCCAAGGGTGAGACCTTCGACAATCCCTGGCAGGCTTTCGCTATGAACGACTACGTGCTGCGCTATACGGATGTCATGCTGATGCGTGCCGAGGCCCTCATCGAGACCAACTCTCTGGAGGAGGCACGGACCATCATCAACAATGTGCGCCAGCGTGCCAAGAACAGCGTCGCCAAGCATATCAATTACGCTGCCGACCAGTGTGACATTGCCCTCTATCCCGCTTCTTACTTCTCCAGCAAGGAGCAGGCCCGCAAGTGCCTGCAGTGGGAGCGCCGCTTAGAGCTTGCCATGGAGAATGGCCGCTTCTTCGACCTGCGCCGTTGGGGTATCGCCTCAAAGACACTCAACGCATTCTTTGAGAAAGAGAAAAACGCCGTCTATGATGGCCAGGCATATGCCCAGTACTATAAGGATGCTCACTTCACACCAGCCAAGAATGAGTACTTCCCACTCCCATACATCCAGCTCTACTACGTCCCCGGACTCTATACTCAGAACAAGGGATATAATTAAAATAACTATTGAATAATGACAATTGAAGTTATGAAAAAGATATCAATCATTATAATGGCCATGTTCGCATTGATCCTGACCGCTTGTCAGGACAAGGACATTGACCGCTCGGCAATGGTGCTCAAGGCTCCGGATGCAGCTCAGATCACAGGTTCGCTTACGGGTGATGACTACACTTGGACTTGGCCCGCACAGGACGGACAGATGCAGGTCATCGTTTATCGCAACGGTACACTCTCCTCTTCAGAAATAGTCAGCGGCAACAGCTTCACTCAGAAAAACGTTCCTACGAACGTGCCGTTTGAGTATGTTTTTAAACGCACTGACGGAACAAACTTCTCTACAGGTGTTGTCAAGAGTTATCTGCGTGAGGGTGCCACGAGCATTAGCGGCGTTCAGATGAGCCAATTGGACAAAGCAGGAGGCTATGATGCCCTCGTGGAATGGAACAAGGCTGCTGACGCCTCTCAGATCAAGTTTGTGGCCACCAATGGCAAGCGCACCATCAGCGAGACCCTTCCTGGCTCAGCAACAAGCTACGTCATCAAAGACGTTCAGACAGGTGATGTCTGGGACGTGGTGCTGACAGCTGTCAACGATAAGGGTACTTCGCTGTCCACACGCTCCTCACTGCGTATTGGTAAGACCGCTATCGGATTCCTCAGCGTCTACGCTACTCCAGATGAGCTGGTGCAGAATGGTGACGATGACGAGGCTTCTGCTTGGCTGTGGTTGCATGAGACTTATCCCACCGCACAGTTTGTGCCGTTCTCAACCATTACCTCCAAAGACGCCGTAGAGCCCTACCGTGTGCTCTTCTGGCTGCGTGACCTTGAGGGTGTGGGTGAGGAAGATGTCTGGAACATTCCCGCCGTCGTGCAGAGTGCTACTCCCGTCATCAAAGAGTGGTATAAGGAAGGCGGCAGCTTGCTCCTCTGGAGCCATGCCACCACCTATATCGGACACCTCGGCCGTCTCAACCTTGATGATATGAAGGGCAACGACCATGTGTTTGGCATGGGATTTGGCGGTATCAACGACGATGTCTGGAGAATGGCCGTTCAGCTAAATCCTGGCGGAAGATTCTCTAAAGACCACTCTTCGCATCCTATCTACAAAGGACTGGAAGTGACATCGACCGACCGTACCAAGCTCATCGCATTCAAGGGCCCGGGCTGGACCGAGGACCACAACTGTCTCTATTTCAACCTGCCATCGTTGTACACCGGTATCGGCAATCAGGAAGAGGCTTGCTACACCCAGTTGACCCAGACCTTCGGCATCTATCCGCTGGGTACATGGGATTCACAGATCGACTGGGTGAGCCAGATGAATGTCTTTGAGGCACAGCAAGGCAACACAGAGTTCAAGGGTACCATCCTCTGCATCGGTAACGGTGGCTGTGAGTTCTCTATGAAGAACAGAGACGGAAGTCCCGACAAGAGCGCACATCCGAAGAACAACCTCTATCAGGATAATGTGCTCACTCTGGCCAAGAATTCTCTCGAGTATCTGAAGACAAGATAATCAATTAATTATCAGAGCTATGTCTTATTTGAAAAATATATGCTCTCTCCCGATGGTGGCTGTCATGATGACAGCCGCCATTGTAGGTTGTTCAGGAGGGGATGACGGACCGGACTATAACCCACTGATCGACGATCCTCAGCCACCTGTTGAAAAACCAGAGGAGCCCTCTGGCGGCTCGTCGGAGCGAACAGAACAATATCGTCCACAGATTCATTTCACCCCTGCAAGAAACTGGATGAACGACCCCAACGGTATGGTTTATGCCGACGGTCAATATCATCTGTTCTACCAGTACAACCCCCAGGGCAATGACTGGGGCAATATGTCGTGGGGACATGCCATCTCTAAAGACCTCATGCACTGGAGTGAACAGGCTGTGGCGATGACCCGTGACGAACTGGGTGACATCTTCTCAGGATCGGCTGTCATCGACAAAGACAATACCGCTGGCTTCGGCGCCAATGCGATGATAGCCCTATACACCTCTGCCACCAATGTGCAGCAGCAGAGTCTGGCCTATTCTACCGACGGAGGCAAAAACTTCACCAAGTATTCTTCCAATCCTGTCATCAAGAACAATGATGACAACCTGCGCGACCCGAAAGTTTTCTGGCATGCAGAATCCAAAAAATGGGTCATGGCGCTGGCCAAGGGATGGAAGATGGGCGTGGAGCTGTATGGCTCTACCGACCTGAAGAACTGGCAGCACCTGAGCACATTCTTCAAAGCATTGCCTGGTCGTCCCAGTCTACAATGGGAATGCCCGGACCTGATGCCCTTCGAGGTCAATGGCACCAAGAAATGGGTGCTTTTGGTGAGTGTGAACCCAGGTGGACCTCTGGTGGGGTCGGGCACCATGTATTTCGTGGGTGATTTCGACGGCACCACCTTCACTGCTGACGAGCGCAATTATCCGTTGTGGATGGACTACGGCATGGACAACTATGCAGGCGTGACCTGGTCGAACACCGGCGACCGCAAGGTGCTTATCGGCTGGATGAACAACTGGTCGTATGCAGGCGCTGTGCCTTGCTCTCCCTGGAGGTCGGCCATGACCTTGCCCCGTGAGCTCAATCTGATCAACACGGCCGAGGGATGGCTGCTGTCCAGCAAGGTGGTCAAAGAGATAGACCAGATCGCTGAATCCTGGCAGACCGTCAACGGAACGTTTGATGCAGGTGATGCCTATCACTTGCAGATAAGCATCCCACTTGACAAGAATGTCGACATCTCATTGGCAAACAGTGCCGACGAACATTTCGACCTTTCTGTCAATGCGAATGGTAGGACACTGTCTGTGAAGCGTAATGCCGCTACAGGCCAGGCTGGGTTCAACGGGTCGTTCTCCATCCCCTCCATGCAAGCTCCTCTTAATACTGAGGGCAACAGTGTGACTCTCGACTTGTATGTAGACCAGTCGTCAGTGGAGGTTCTTACGGAGAATGGCTTGACGTCAATCACCAACCTTGTTTTCCCCAAGAGTATCTATAACCAACTGTCGATATCCAGTTCAGACTGTAAGGCACAAGTACGTAAACTGAAAAGCATCTGGAAATATTAGATAGGTGAAAAGCATCATGAAGATTAGGTTTAGTCGCTTTTAGGGTCAAACAAGATTGTCTTTCAGGATAACATTCATATAAAAAATGATACCGTGAACGATTATTGTCAATATTTGTATCAATAATGATAGGATACAAGATGTTTTTTGTGTAATTTTGCGCAGAATCACAGAATCGTCAACTAAAAACCTAAAAAATGTGTCATATGCTAATAAAAAGAACAATCACAATGATGGCAACACTGCTAATGACGGTGTCACTATGGGCTCAGACTCCACAGGTTCTGGGCGACAGTCATGCCATGTATCCTCTGAAAGTACAAAGTCATTATCTGCTGCTGCCGGTGCAGGAGAAGGAAGAAGTGGCCAACGTACGGGTGTTGGCAGACAATGAGCAGGTGCACTCGTTCAACGTCAAGTTGGCAGTTGACAAAGTGGACTACTTTGTGCCTCTCGACATCAGACGTTTCAAAGTGAATAACTTATTGCTCGACATCACTTTCCACGGCGACCGCCGTGCCAGAGGCGTCATGAAAGACTTCCTCTGCTGGCGTGAGATGAAGCAGAGCGACACCTTCGATACCACCAACCGCGAGCGTTTCCGTCCTATCTATCATCATACACCTCTTTATGGCTGGATGAACGACCCCAACGGTATGTTCTATAAGGACGGCGTGTGGCATCTGTATTACCAGTTTAATCCCTACGGCTCACAGTGGGAGAATATGAACTGGGGTCACAGCACCTCACGCGACCTGATGCACTGGGAGGCTCAGCCGCTTGCCCTCGAGCCCGACGCACTGGGATCCATCTTCAGTGGCTCGTGTGTGACAAAAGGCAATGACGTGGTGGCTTACTACACCTCGGCAGGACAGCACCAGACACAGTCGATGGCTGTGTCGAAGGACGGTGGTATCACTTTCAAGAAATTTGCCGGCAACCCTGTTATCACAGCGAACAAGCCCGACTTCCGCGACCCGAACGTGTTCTGGTATGAGGCGACTCAGCGTTGGATCATGATTCTTGCTGTCGGTCAGGAGATGCAGATTTATTCTTCCGCTGACATGATAGAGTGGAAATATGAGTCATCGTTTGGCCAGGAATATGGCAACCATGGCGGCGTGTGGGAGTGCCCGGATCTCTTTGAGTTGAAAGATGAAAAGCAGAACACCAAAAAGTGGGTGCTGGTATGTAATATCAACCCAGGTGGTCCATTTGGCGGCTCAGCCACACAGTATTTCGTAGGAAAGTTCGACGGCCATCAATTCACTTGTGAGTCGATGCCGAAGGTGACGAAATGGATGGACTATGGCAAGGACCACTATGCCACTGTATCCTTCTACAATGCTCCAGAAAATCGCCGTGTGGTGATTGCATGGATGTCTAACTGGCAGTATGCCAACCAAGTGCCGACGCTGCAGTTCCGCTCTGCCAATTCTATAGCACGCGACCTGGGTCTGTTCACCTATGGTGAGGAAACCTATGTCAGTGTGGTGCCTTCGAAAGAAATGTTGGCTGCACGTGGCGAAAAGGTGAAGAAACCGACAGAGGCTTGCGAAATCGTCGTGGACGTGAAGAGCCAGGCTGAGATTGTGCTGTCGAACACAAAGGGCGAGCAAGTCGTCATGAAGTACGACGCTGCCTCGCAGACCTTTGCAATGGACCGCACCAAGAGCGGCGACGTGGGCTTCAGCGAGGCTTTCCCCTGTGTGACTGAGGCTCCTACCTACGGCACCATCAAACAGTTGCGCATTTTCGTCGACCGTTGCAGCATCGAGGCTTTCGACGCTGAGGGTAAGATGGCGATGACCAACCTTGTCTTCCCCTCCGAACCTTATAGTATCGTCAAGGTGAAAGGTGGCAAAGCAACCATCTTTAAGATGAAAGATTAAAGATGAAAGATTAAAGATGTAAGATAAAAGAAAATCAATAACATATTTTGATTCCAACCTTTAACCTCAAATACACTTTATGAAAAAAGCAAGTAAATTAGCGATTGTGCCCGTGATGTTGTGCTTCTTCGCCATGGGCTTCGTCGACCTGGTAGGTATCGCCTCCAACTATGTGAAAGAAGACCTCGGACTGAGTGACTCCGTGGCCAACATCTTCCCATCACTCGTATTTTTCTGGTTCTTGATATTCTCCGTGCCAACAGGCATGTTGATGAATAAGATAGGACGCAAGAAGACGGTGCTGCTCTCGCTCATCGTCACAGTCGTCTCCCTGATATTGCCTCTCTTCGGCGAGAACTTCGGCATCATGCTTGTGGCCTTCTCTTTGCTGGGTATCGGCAACGCTCTGATGCAGACCTCCCTCAATCCGCTGGTGTCGACCGTGATGGGTGGCGGCAACCTCGCTTCCACTTTGACCTTCGGACAGTTTATCAAGGCCATTGCTTCGTTCTCTGCTCCTTACTTCGCCATGTGGGGTGCCACGATGGCCATTCCAGAGTTTGGCCTCAACTGGCGCGTGCTCTTTGCCATCTTCTTAGTCGTAGGCGTGCTTTCCGCGCTGTGGCTGTTTGTCACACCTATCGATGAACCTCCCATTGAGGGCAAGCCTTCTACTTTTGTGGAGTGCTTCAAACTGTTGGGCACACCGATTGTCCTGCTGTCGTTCCTTGGCATCATGTGCCACGTGGGCATCGATGTCGGTACCAATACCACAGCTCCCAAAATCTTGATGGAGCGCCTTGGCATGACGCTCAACGAAGCTGCCTTTGCCACTTCGCTCTACTTCATCTTCCGTACCATCGGTTGCCTCACGGGATCGTTCTTCCTGCGTGTGCTGAAAATGAGGACATTCTTCATCATCTCTGTCTGTATGATGGCATTGTCGATGTGTGGCCTGTTCTTCGGAGCAGATAAGTGGATGCTTTATACTGCTATCGCACTTGTGGGTTATGGCAACTCCAACGTCTTCTCAATGTGCTTCGCAACGGCACTTGAGTCGATGCCTGGAAAACAGAACGAAGTATCTGGTCTGATGATCATGGGCCTCTTCGGTGGCACCATCTTCCCACTCTTCATGGGTCTGCTGAGCGACGCAATGGGCCAGGCTGGCGCTGTGCTGGTGATGGCAGTGGGTGTCGTCTATCTTTTCACTTATATCAAACAACTGAAAACCGCATAAAACTATGGACAAACGTTATGTAGTAGGACTCGGAGAAGTCCTGTGGGATGTACTTCCCGAAGGTAAAAAACTAGGTGGCGCACCTGCCAATTTCGCTTATCATGCCGGCCAATTCTTAGGCATGAACAATACGATCGCAGTAAGTGCGTTGGGTAATGACAAACTGGCCGATGAGACCATAGAGGCTCTGAGGGAGCATGACCTGAACGATCTGTTGCCTCGCGTGCCATATCCTACAGGCACTGTGCAGGTGCAGCTCGACGAGCAAGGCATCCCCACTTATGACATCAAGGAGAATGTGGCTTGGGATAACATCCCCTTCGACGATGACATCGCTGCCATCGCCCGCAACTGCCGCGCCGTCTGCTTCGGTTCTCTGGCACAGCGCAATGTGGTGAGCCGTGAGACTATCCACCGCTTCCTCGATGCCACTCCCTACGACTGTCTGAAGATATTCGACATCAACCTCCGCCAGCAGTTCTATACACAGGATATTATCCGTGAGTCGCTGATGCGTTGCAACGTGCTGAAGATCAATGACGAGGAGTTGGTTCTCCTGGGTCGTATGTTTGGCTATCCCGGACTTGATATTGAGAACAAGTGCTGGCTCATCTTAGGCAAGTACAACCTCGATATGCTTGTGCTCACCTGCGGTACCAATGGCTCGTATGTATTCACACCAGGACAGAAGTCATTCCAGGAGACTCCGAAAGTGACTGTGGCCGACACCGTGGGTGCTGGTGACTCATTCACCGGGTCGTTTGTGGCCAGCATCCTGCTTGGTAAATCTGTGCCTCAAGCTCATCTCAAGGCTGTTCAGGTCAGCGCATACGTCTGCACACAGAATGGCGCTATGCCCGTTTTGCCAAAGACATTGGTAGAAGAGTAATTTTCTAGGAGTTCAGGAGTTCAGGAGTTCAGGAGTTCAGGAGTTCAGACAAATGAATTTTTAGGAGTCCAGGAGTTTAGGAGTTCAGGAGTTCAGACAAATGAATTTTTAGTAGTTCAGTAGTTTAAAAGTTTAGGAGTTCAGACAAATGAATTTTTAGGAGTCCAGGAGTTCCTGATATATGAAAACCCCGCCAGTCTCATGATGACTGGCGGGGCTTTTTGCGCTACAAACTCCCCTCCTTCGGAGGGGTTGGGGGAGGTGTCAGGGTTGGGGGAGGTGTATTACCTTACCACCCGTTTTTTGCCACCTATGATGTAAATGCCTTTGGGCAGTCCGTCGAGTGTGGTGGCTTTTTCCCTGACGAGGATGCCAGAGGTGCTGTAGACATCCATGGGTGTTGTTGTCGTCTGTGTAGGTGTGACGATGGCGTCGGCCACTTCATTGACGACGAAAGAACATTGCTTGCCGAGCCATTCTGTCTGACCTGAAGAGTGGTCGGTATAGTTTTGCATGTGGATGATGTAAGGACTGCCGAGTTGCAGACTCTCAAAGCGGAACTGCACTTCGACGGTCTCTCCTGGTTGCAGGTTGAGGTTGCGTGACTTGTCAAAGGAGATGTTGTAGTTTTTGGAAGGCTCAAAGATGTAGCATAAGATGGGCATGTAATAACCATCGGTGCCGTTGTTCTTGATCTTCGCTTTGAAGACGGCGTCGGTCTTGGGGTCAATCTCATAAGACACGACACTGAGTTTGGACTTCGCAGTGGGGGCTTTGCGTATCTCCACCTCCCAGGGCGAGAGGTCGTTGGAGCCGTCCTCGACAATGTCGAGCCATATTTTCCATTTGCCAGTGGCTTTGGGGGTGAAGAAGAGCGATGAGGTCTCTTCCCCTCCCGCCTCGACGGGGATACGCACCTTGTCTATGTACTCTCCTTTGCTGTTGGACTGAGAGGCGAAAAGGTAGAAGTAACCTGAGTATTCCTCGCCTTTGTTTTGGATGGTGACAGAGATTTCTTGTGACTGGTTGACGATGCCGTTGCTGACGCACTCCACGTTGTTGATCAACAGTGAGCCGAGTGGGTGGTAAGTGATATTGGTGACTTTGCCACCGCTGAATGTCACTTGGAAGTATTTTGTGTAGTCGCCGATCATGTGATACCAATTGTTGCCGGAGAGGATGGCGTAGGGATGGAAGTTGTAGATGCCGTCATCGAGTGTCATCTGGTCGAGATCGAGATTGTAGGTGCGTGCGTCCCATTCCTCAAAGTAGGCAGAGGTCTTCTTTAATTTGAATGTGGTGCTGTTGGCGTCGTAGAGTTGGTAGGCGAAACCATAATCGAAGGTGCCGTCCATGCTGGTTCTGTTACCATATTGTGCGCTGAGGACGTGGCCTTCGCTGTAGAAGTCTTCGAGCGAGAGGGTGCGCATCTCCTTGGACGTGCCGGTGGGCTTTTGGATACCAACGATGGCTCCTTGTTCGTCGGAGTAGCCATTGTTGGACGAACTGCTGCCGGTGCCGCCCCCCTTGGGGTTGAGGATCGAGAGCTTGAAAAAGCCATTGCAGAAACCACCCCATCCCCAGTTGATATGATAGAAGCCTTGTCCGTCATATCCGTCGCAGACGAAGGCATGGCCTCCTCCAGGGTTGTTTCCGGAGTATATCACAGGGCGTCCGTGGCTGACCTCGTTGTAGATGAGATCGTCCCAACCCTCTACTGAGTAATCGCTGCGCTTGACATAGCGTGTGTTGATGTCATAGCCGAAGTAGGTGCGCAGGGCCATTGCCACGTCGTTGGTGTAGGCGGATGAGGCATCGGTGCCATAGTCCATCTTGACACTGTAGCCGCAGTATTTCATCAGTTGCGCCACAGCGTTGCACTGGGCGTTGGTCTGCCCCTCGTCGTAGCGGTCGACCATGTTTTTCCAGTCAAATTTTACCTTGGAGAGCTTTGAGAGGGTCCCTAAATCGTCGTTGCTACGGTAGGCCGGTATCTCTGTGGTGTAGTTGTCTGGCCACTGGTGGTAGCGCATCACCTGTGCCATGGCGGTGGCCACGCAGCCTACGAAGCAGTGTATCTTACTGATGGTGGGGCACTGCTGGTTGTAGGCATCGCCACTCTCGCTGGCTTCGCCTTGGTCCCATGCGGCGGTGATGAGTTTGTTGACAATCTGATGGGTGGGCACTCGCATCGGCGAGGCTTTCAGCTGTCCTTTCCGCAAGTCATCGATTTGCGAGATATAGTTTTTGAGCCAGACCCTCATGGTCTCTGAGAGATGTCGCTCGTCAAACTGTCCTTCATCGGCATAGCCTAAGATTTCCTCTGTGCGCTCGTCGCCGGAGACGATGACAAATCCTTTCCCCTCAGTGTTGTTGAACACATAGATGGGTTCTTGCTGGTCGGTGGTGAGTGTCAGGGTGGCTTTGGTGACGCCTTGACTGACCGACATGCCTTTTTGTCTCATGAATGTCAGCGCTTTTTGCTGAGCCTGCTGTCTTGTGATGACTTGTGCATAGCCTGACAGGACCAATAGGGTGATCAGTAATGATAAAAATAAACGTTGTCTCATGGGGCTGATTTTTTAGTGGTAGTGAATAATGCCTCAAAGATAGCGTATTTTTTTAGAATCACCAAATTTTTTGTTGACAAGTAGATGTCTCCCGGAATCTCCGGAAAGTCCGGAAAACCTGGAAAACCCGGAAAAACAAATGCCCCATCGGTATAGCGAAAAAAAACCGACGGGGCTGACGTTTGTATATTGGCTATGAATGATTCGTGTATTTATATAGGCGATGACTCTCCTTACATGGATGCTGAGGAGACCAGCACCTTGGCACTAGAGTTGGAATAGGCGGTGGGGATGGTGAATGAGACCCCGTCGTAGCTGAGGATACTGCCACCAGTGACCTTCACGCCCGTGTATTTTTTGTATTTGCAGGTAGAGGACGCGCCTGGTGTGGTGGCTTTGCCTCCAATGCCCATCACGGTAGCTCCGTTGGTGAGCACGCTGTAGTCAGTCTTGAAAGCGGTGCCGCTGTCAGACGAGGCACAGACGAGGATGGTGCCGCCGGAGAGCGTGATGTTGGTATCGCTCTTCACGCCTTGTGGCTTGGTGTCGTCGGCGCCATAGGTGTAGAGGGCGCCAGTTGTGACGACGGTGGTAGTGCCTCCGCTGAAGGTGACAGCTCCTGTGGCGTTGACGCCTTTGCCTCCCGCTCCGGTGCTGGTGAGGGAGAGCGTGCCACCACTCATGGTGAAGGTGCCGTCGCATTTGGCTCCTGCACTGCTGGAGATATCGGCCTCGGCGGCGTCATAGCAAGCGGAGCCAGTCGTGGTGACGGTGACGGTGCCGCCGCTGATGGTCATGTTGTCATCACATTTCAGTCCTTTGGAGGCCAGTCCGCTGGTTTTGATGTTGAGGCTACCGCCTGAGATGATAAGTTGGCCATTGAGTTCTTTCTCCGACTTCTTGGCACCTACGTCGATGCCGTCGCCCGTGGAGTTGATGTTGACGTTGCCTCCCTGCATCTGGAAGTACTGGTTGATATGCAGCCCGTCGCTTGCAGCGCTGCTGATGGTGACACTGCCTAAACTGCTGCCGAAGAGCGTGTACTCATCGGAGGAATAGGCATGCTTCACTTTTCCTGTGAGGATGAGCGATCCGCTGCCGCTCCACTCAGAATGGCCATTGATGTATAAGGCCGCTTTGTGTGCATCGCTGTCATCATCGGCCACGGTGGTCAGTCCGTCGGTCAGTGCGTTGTTCGTACCACTGGCGAGCACAACATTGATGAGTTTGCCATTTTGTATGTTGACGGCAGCGCTGTCGGGGTTGACGAGTGTCACACCATTGAGTTTCAGGGTCATCTTATAATCGCCGTCTGTGTAGAAGGAGCCGTTGGTCGATGAGCCGCTGAGAGTGTAGGTCACTTCGTTGGCAAGTGCCTCACTGGCGATGACGGTGACGTGAGCGCCGTTGACTTTGGCCGTGATATAGGGTGCGATGTTGCCGGCGATTCTTACCTTTGCGGTGTTGCCACTGTAGGTCACGTCGACGGCATTGTCGGTGACTGTGCTTTGGTCAGTGACGATGTTGGTGATATCGGCGAGAAGATAGGTTTTCTGTCCGATAGTGAGCGATGTGGCGTCGCGGAATGTCATCTCACCTGCTTGTGCGGCGGGGATAGCGTAAGTCACATTGCCCATGTTGATATTCATTGTCTGTGCAGAACCCATGATAGATACCAACAGGGCAATGAGGGAGGAAATATATGTTTTCATTTCACAGCCATTTTAATAGATACACCATTTTGTTGTTTCATCACGTACATGCCTTTGCGCAGGGAGTTTTTCGCTGCTGTCGCATGGTCAAAGCGTCCCACAAGGGCGCCGGTGGTGGTGTAGACGGTCACAGCACCATCTGCTACTGTCGTGCTGTCAATCTCTCTGACGCCGGAAGTCTCAGAAAAATACATCTTCGAGAGGGCGGCCAGGGGGATGGTGGTGCCGTCGGAGGAGACGAGGTTGCCATTGGCGAAAGTGATGGTCTGACCTGTCGCCGTCAGGCTGTATGCCGTGCCATCATTGGTCTCAATGATTAAGAAGTTGTAGTCGGCGGCTTGCGTAAGGATACAAAATACCACCGCAGTCATGATCGTGAGTACTCGTCTCATAATAGTATGATAGATAGAGTGAAAATTTTAATTCATTGCTTGATTGTGCAAAAGTAATCATTTTTTATATCGCTTGCAACAATTTTCAGTTAAATGGTGTTTAATGTCAGCAAAATGTAATATTCGGTTGTGTGTTGGCGTTATAGTTATAGGAGTTGAGGAGTCTGACAATGATAAATGGTGAATGAAGAGCTCCTTAAAAAGACTAAAATGATGAGAAAGATTTTTATTGTAGTATGTATGTGTCTGCTGACTCTGCATGTGGATGCTCAGCGACCCAAAGGCACTTTTTCTTTGGTGCCCCGTGTAGGTGCTTGTATAGCCAATCTCTCTAATAATGAGGTTGTCGTGCTTTCTGGCAGTAATGGTAATGAGACGGTCATTAAATCGAAGTACAACCCTCGCTTTGCCGGAGGACTGGACTTGGAGTATCAGGCTTTTCCCCTGACGAGTTTCTCGGTGGGAGCATTCTATTCGCAGCAGGGATGTCGCTTCAGCGACTTTGAGCAAAAAGAGAAAGATGTGATGGTGAGTACTGACCAATATCGGGAGAAGTTCGACTATGTGCAGTTGCCGCTGATGGTCAACCAGTATGTGATGGAGGGTTTGGCAATAAAAGTGGGTGTGCAGTTTGGCTTTTTGGTTAACGCCCGTGTGAGTTATAATGAAACGAATTTCACGTTGAAAAATGATGGGACACGCGAGGTGGACAGCAAACTGAAGACGGATGTGGATGTGAAGGACTTCCGCCGTCAGTTTGACTTCTCCATTCCTATCGGCGCGTCATACGAGTATATGAATGTGGTGCTCGACTTGCGTTATCATTTAGGGTTCTGCAGCACATACAAAGACAAGTCTTTGCCCAAAGAGAAAAACCGCTTCTTCACTTTCACCGTGGGGTATAAATTGTAATAAAAATACTCGGGACCAACCCCGACACCGACACCTCCCCCGGCCCCTCCAAAGGAGGGGAGTTTAATACCTCCCCCTAACCCCTCCAAAGGAGGGGAGTCCCAACAGGGGAGACCCAAAGTTCTTAAGCAAACCCATCGTAGAATGCACCTCCCCTCCTTTGGAGGGGTTGGGGGAGGTGTCTGGTCGGGTATTGGTTTTCTACTCTTCCACCTTTCTGATGGCTATGCCACTGATGGAGACTTCTCTGCTGCTCCATGGAGAGAGGGTATAGGCAGGATTGTTGGTGATGCCATAGACGAGGGTACCCTCTTGTGTCACCTCAAAAGGTTTCTCTACGTGGGTCCATTTGCGCCGCCCGTTGTCGCGGCTGTCGAGTTCTATGCCGTTTTCACCATTGGTGGTGTCTGTCTCCACGATGTTGCCATGGTCGACGTATGCCGGTATGTCTACGCATACTTCTTGTCCACTGCCCGGCAGGATCACGTAGAGTGCGTTGCCCAGACCGTCGGCTTTGACATATCCTTCAATGACATATTTTCCTGGTTTGATCTGCCGGCTCTGGCGGAGGTCATATTTCATGTCGTTGGGGTTGTCGTCAGCTTCCAGTTTGATGTATCTGTCGTGGTCGCCATCGTGTCTGAGTCCCCATTCGCTGATCCATGAACTGACACCTTTCATCTCTGCCACTTCCCATCCCTGATGATTGAGCAGCGACCATCCGTCAGACTTCAGGTAGATGCCATCGCGGGTGTTTTGTTCTTTCTCTATGGAGATGAATTTTTCATGCCCTACTTTCATGATGGCGATGGTCGAGCCGATGAGGATGGCGATGGAGGCGAGCCATGTGATGAGGAGCCCGGTCTTGACAGAGGGCGGAAGTGGTTGTTTGTTGCTGCCGAAGACGGCTCTGATGATGGCATAGAGAGGGATGCCCACCAGTAGCAGTCCACTGAGGGTGCAGAGTGCGACGAGCCAGACAGGCAGGGCAGCTATCATGGCACTGAAGGTGTCTAACTCAACGATGCCCATGGCCGAGGGACTGACGACTGAGGCGATGCCAAGGCCAGTGATGGCGGCTATGATGGTGAGCAGAATGAGGCCCAGGATGGAGCAGACGAAGATAGCGATGCAGATGACGATGAATTTGAGCAAGGCCGAGAGACAGCCGCGTGCCGTGTCCTGATGCCGGGGATCACTGACGAAGTTGCTGGCGGAGTGTACGCCACGGAGTAGTTCCTCATTGAGGCTTTTGGCGTTGACAGGTTTGCCATACATCCGGAGGCGGTCCTCCGGTGTAATGGCTTCAGGTATCAGGATCCATGCGATGACGTAGAGGATGGCAATGGTGCTGAGGGAGAGGAGTCCGAGCAGCACGGTGATGATGCGCAACAGCAATGGATCTTTGATGCCGAAATAGTGTGACAGTCCAGAGAGCACACCGCCGAGGATGCGGTCTTCGGGGTCGCGGAAGAGTTTCTTGTCGGCTATGCCGTCGCTGTAGGGTGGAGGCGGCGGTGGCGTGGTGCCAGTGTGCTGGCTGTAGGTGCCGCTGCCGCTGGCGCTGTCAGTTGGGTCGCCAGTGAACTGTGCACGGGTGTTGTCCTCAGCCGATGTGTTGTTGTCGGCAGACTCGTTGGTCTCGTCCATCTGCTGTGGGTCGCCGATGCGGTTGATGATCTCGGTGATGTGTTCGATGGTGATGGCCATGACACCCTGAGAGCGCAACTCCGTGAGAAGCTCTGCCACGCGGTGCTCCACGTCGTCGGCAATCTCCTCACCGCCCTCTCTGCGGCTGTAGTACGACCGCATGTTGGCATTGTATTTCTGAAGCAGCTCATAAGCATCTTCATCGATCGGGTAGAGGGTCCCGAAAATGTTTACTGAAATATTCTTTTTCATATCTTGTTTTTTTTGAATTTTTGATGGGGCTGGATGATTCCAGGGCTTTTGTTAATAGGCTGTGATTCTGCTTTTGAGGAGTTCGATGGTGCCAGAGAGGGAGAGCCAGGTCTCGTCCATGGCTTTCAGGGCGAGGGCGCCTTCGTCGGTCAGGTCATAATATTTCCTGGGTGGACCTTGCATGGACTCTTTCCATTCGTAGGTGAGCAGACCGTCGTTTTTCAGACGGGTGAGAAGTGGGTAGAGGGTTCCTTCTACCACTATCAGGTGGGCGTCTTTCAACTGCTTGATGATGTCATTGGCATACGACGCCTGTCGCCTGAGCAATAGTAGGACGCAATATTCGAGCATCCCCTTTCTCATTTGTGATTTTGCGTTGTCTATGTTCATGATTTTCTTCTGCGTCAGGGGTGATTGTCCTAACAACGATGCAAAGATATAGATTTTTATAGTACCTTGCAATACATAGTACTATAAAAGTGATTCAGTTTAAGGTTTTTTAAGATTTCCCCGTGTCATTACTAACTGCTCTGTCATAGCTTAAACTCATGACTCTCTTAAACTAACAGCCTGATAATAAGAAGAATATTCAACTTTTGCAGGCTCAAGTTATTAGGCTATTGGCTGTTTGCCATTCGCTTTTCGAGAGATTACCAAGCCTCTTAAGCCTGATACGCCCTGAAAGGGCAATGAGCAATTAGCCCAGGGCAACGCCCTGTGGTTTAGATACAAGATGGGAGAAATCGCCCTGAAAGGGCAAAAGCATAAAAAAGAGTTTGTTGGTTCTTATGCCCTTTCAGGGCGAACCTTACATCTGTGGCTCACAATCCCCAGGGCGTTGCCCAGGGCTAATAGCTGCTGGCCCTTCAGGCCGCCCTTGTACAGGCGTGGCGGGCTTGCCCGCATGAACCATCGCAACTTTGTTGCGTTAATAATCATGCCGACCCTTTGATGGGTCGAGCATACCTCAATGTACGAGCGACTGGATAGGAGCGGTTGCATCCCTTTCCCTGGAAAGGGGAAGGGCCTTGGGTTGGGGTAGAGACCCTTCCTTAAGATAAGGAGGGGTAGGGGGTCGTTGTGACCCTCTCAAGCTAACTGCTTGATATCAAAAAGAAAATAAAGATAAAAAAGGGTGAAAAAAGAGGAAAAAGGTGCTAAAGCACCCTCAAAAAAGAGAGAAAAACAATGTGCAAATTGTAGGAGTGCGGGCCTCCGAGCCCGCAAAAGCTCCAAAAAGTTCTTAACCGTCGGGCTCGGAGGCCCGACCTCCTACCTTCAGCACATTACCTCATACCAATCATAGCAGATGCCACGTGCGCCGAAACCTTCTTTTTGGAAAATGAGGGGGCGATTGAGGTCGTGTCCGTCACCGTCGCTGGATTTTCCGAAGTCGAAAAACCGGGTGGGGTGTGACACCTTATTTAAAATATAATCAAACAGCAGGTCAAGAGCGCCTGTCTTTTTGCCTTTGGCGGATGCTGAGATATACTGCGTGTGGGTCACTTGCGGCGTGACATAGAGCAGTGTGCCGGCCAACGTCTCCTGACCGTCGCTGACGGTGAAGAGGCGGATGTTTTCTGGGAAACGGCCCATGAGCAACCGCATTTCTTCCTCCGTATGTACAGGACAGGCTCCATACTTGTCGTGGAGGTTGTTGCGGAGCACCTGCCAGAAAGCGTCGATGCCCTCTGCGCCGCGCTCCTCCACACGCAATGCGGCAGCGGTGGCTTTGCGCAGTCCTGAACGGCGTGCTTCGGTGAAAGGCAGCGGATGACTGAGAAGGATGGTGGACGAGATATGGCGCACGATGATGTGCGCGCCGCAGACATTGACGAGCGCATAGAGATCCTCCTCTGCCGGCAGACGGTGGTAGATGGAGGGGATGGCTTTGTAGACCATGCGGCGGAAACCCTGACTGCGGAGGTAGGCGAGGAGCGCCTGGAAGATGTCGCAGACATGCTCCACCGTAGCCTCCTTGCCGATGATGAGACCGCCGTAGGTGAGTCCCTGGTGTGACCATAACGTGTCGCCGTCGGCATTGGCGGGCAGGACAGCATAGAGCCGTCCTTTGTGGTAGAAGAAGAGGGAGTGGTCGGTGAAACGGTCGGAGTGGTAGTCCATATAGCGGCGGTCGAAGAGGAAAGTGCCATTCTTCGACCGCGCCACCAGCTGATTCCACTCAGCCATTTTGTCAGGAGTATATCTTACGATTTCCGGCATTTGATATATTCCAGGTATTCGTCATATTCACGGATATAATCTTCCTCCTCGAAAGGCAACGAGGCCAGCACGAGACAGACGGCGCCAGAGGAGAAGTCGTCGAGGGTGCGCCAGATGCCAGTGCCCACATAGAGAGCCTGATAGGGGTGGTTGAGGTGGAAGGTCTGCCGCTCCGTGCCGTTGTCGAGGGTGACGTCGAAGGAGCCACTCACGGCCACGATCATTTCCTCGCAGCGGCGGTGTGCGTGTCCGCCCCGGCTCTCTCCCGACGGCACGTCATAGGTCCAGTAGACGCGTGCCACCTCGAAAGGCACCTGCGCCAGTTGTTCTGCCACGGTGAGATTGCCCCGCGGGTCAAAGATTTTGGGCAGGTTGATGATATGTCCAATAGCGCCTGTCATGTTTATCTGTTGGCGTACATGTTCTCGTAATACTTCTGGTAGTCGCCGGAGGTCACGTTGTCGAGCCACTCCTGGTTGTCGAGATACCAGCGCACGGTCTTTTCGATACCCTCCTCAAATTGGAGCGACGGCTCCCAGCCCAGTTCACGCTGCAGCTTGGTGGAGTCGATGGCATAGCGCAGGTCGTGCCCGGCGCGGTCGGTGACGAAGGTGATGAGGTTCATGTCCTCGCCTTCCTTGCGTCCGAGCAGTCGGTCTACGGTATTGATGAGCACTTTTATGATGTCGATGTTTTTCCACTCGTTTAAGCCGCCGATGTTGTATGTCTCTGCGATGAGTCCCTCATGGAAGATGAGGTCGATGGCACGGGCGTGGTCTTCGACGAAGAGCCAGTCGCGCACGTTCTCGCCTTTGCCGTAGACGGGCAGAGGTTTGCGGTGGCGTATATTGTTGATAAAGAGAGGGATGAGTTTCTCAGGGAACTGGTAAGGGCCGTAGTTGTTGGAGCAGTTGGTCACGATGACGGGCATACCATAGGTGTCATGGTAGGCGCGCACGAAGTGGTCGCTGGAGGCCTTGGCGGCGGAGTAGGGGGAGTGGGGGTTGTATTTGGTGGTCTCTAAGAAGAACTGCTCTCCATAGGCCAGATGATGTTCTGCTGATGATGCCGTGGTGCTGAAGGGTGGCTTGATGCCTTCAGGGTGTGTCAGTTCGAGTGCACCATACACCTCGTCGGTGGAGATATGGTAGAACCGTTTGCCCTCATAGCGCTCTGGCAGCGACTCCCAGTAGAGTTTGGCGGCCTGTAGGAGTGAGAGGGTACCCATCACGTTGGTTTTGGCAAAGGTGAAGGGGTCTTTGATGGAGCGGTCGACATGGCTCTCTGCTGCCAGGTGGATGATGCCATCCACTTTTTTGTCTTGCATGAGTTGGTAGAAAGCCTCAAAGTCGCAGATGTCCATGCGCACAAACTCATAGTTGGGTTTGTCTTCGATGTCACGCAGGTTGGCTAAGTTGCCGGCGTAGGTCAGTTTGTCGAGGTTGATGATGTGATAGTCGGGGTATTTGTTGACGAAAAGGCGCACCACATGGCTCCCGATAAAGCCGGCGCCGCCGGTAATGACGATGGTTCTCATATGATTTTGTTTTTTGTATGCTAAGAATTGAATTTGCGTATGATGGCGAAGACCAAGGTGGATGTCAGCAAAGCCACCAGGACGAGCAGTGTGATGAAGAGTTTGAAAGGTATCAGTTGCATGACATACAACACGGTAATGATGAGGATTACGATCATCTCAATCAAAGAGACCAACAACAGGGCTTTTTTTCTGTTCATGACTTATGAATGTGTACATTAAAAGATGTTTGATGACCTACCGTATGATTTTGTCGGTACGTTCTATTGTTATAACTTCGCAATCGGTGAATTTATTGCCTTCGATGGTCAATCTTACCAAAGTTCTCTCTTGGTGCCAACCCTGCAGGCCTGCGGCTCCTGGGTTGATATGCAGCAGACCTAAGGTGTCGTCGTATTTGATGCGCAGGATATGAGAGTGGCCACTGATGAAAAGCTGTGGTGGCCGCTCCATGAGTTGTCGGCGGATGCTGGGGTCGTAACGCCCAGGATAGCCACCGATGTGTTTCATCAGTACGTCCACCTCTTCGCAGCGCCATCTGAGCACCTCAGGATAGAGGAGGCGCAGGTCGCCGCCGTCGCAGTTGCCGCAGACGGCGCGGAGTGGGCGGAAGTCGTTCAGTCGCTCTGCCAGTTGTGTGGAGCAGATGTCTCCAGCGTGCCAGATCTCGTCGCAGCAGTCGAAGTATTTGAGGTAGCGGTCATCCCAATAGGAATGCGTGTCGCTGATGATGCCTATCTTTTTCATCTTTCTTCGATCTTCAGTTTCTTCCTGATGAACTCGGCGATGAACTGCTCGGTGGCGTCGATACCGAGGATGGAGGTGTTGACACAGAGGTCGTAGCCGTCGCTATAGCCCCATTTTTTCCCGGTGTAGTAGTTATAATATGAGGAGCGTGATGACTCTTTGTGGTTGAGGATCTTGAGGGCGGTGTCGCGGTCGCACTGGTGCCGCTCTGCCACACGGCCGATGCGCTCGTCGAGGTTGGCGGTGATAAAGATGTTGGCCACGCGCGTGAAGTCGCGCAGGATATAATCAGCACATCGGCCTACAAAGACGCAGTTGCCCGCTTGTGCCGCCTTGCGGATGGCGTCGGCCTGAAACTGGAAGAGGCTTTCCTGTGAGAAACGGTTGGGGTAGAAATTGTTGTCGCCCACATGTTGTGCGTGCAGGTGGAAGAGCGCCTTGAAGAAGTGTTTGCTCTCATCGTTCTGCTCGAAGAATTTCTCACTGAATCCGCTCTCCTTGGCGGCGAGGTTGAGAATCTCCTTGTCATAGAACTTACATCCGAAGCGGTCGGCGAGTTTTTGTGCGATGATGCGCCCGCCGCTGCCGAGTTGCCGGCCTACATTGATGATGATATTGTTGTCAGCCATTTTGTTGTTGTTGGTGTAGCATGTTAAATTCTTTCATGTATTTTCTCATGATGAGGAAGGCCACGACGGCGGCCAGAAGATCAGAGGCGGGCAGTGAGGCCCACACCCCGTCGATCCCGAAGAAGGAGGGCAGGATGAGGAGCAGTGGCAGCAGGAAGATGAGTTGCCGTGAGAGGGAGAGGAAGATGCTCACTTTTGCCTTGCCGATACTCTGGAAGAAGTTGGTGACCACGATTTGGTAGCCCACGATGGGCAGTGTGATGTTGGCAACGCGCAGTCCTCGCTCTGCTATACTGATCAGTTGTTGGTCGGTGGTGAAAACGCGTGCGCAGTAGTAGGGGAGTGCCTCACTGACAACAAAGCCCAGTGTGGAGACCACGGTGGCGGCGATGATGGCGTATTTGAGCACCTGCATGAGGCGGTCGAAGTGCATGGCACCATAGTTGTAGCCGGCGATGGGCTGCATGCCCTGGTTGAGGCCGAAGATGACCATGAGGAAAAGGAAAGAGATGCGGTGGACGATGCCATAGGCGCCTACAGAGAGGTCGCCGCCGTAGTGTACAAGACTTTTGTTAAAGAAGATAATGATGAGACATGAGGCGGTCTGCATCATAAAAGGCGACATGCCGATGCCGAGAATGTTTTTCACATGCACGGCCTTGAGTCGGTAGATGCCGCGCTCGAAGTGGAGGATGTCGCTGGGGTTGCTGAACAACCGGCACTGCCAGCAGAGGGCGGTGATCTGTGAGAGGATGGTGGCGATGGCGGCGCCACGGATGCCGAGGTGCAGACCATAGATGAAAATGGGGTCGAGGATGGTGTTGAGTACCACGGTGAAAATCGTGGCATACATGGCTTGCCGTGGTTTGCTGGCGGAGCGCAGGATGGCATTGAGCCCGAAGTAGAGGTGGGTGAACATATTGCCCACGAGGATGACCTGCATGTACTCCCGGGCATAGGGCAGGGTCTGCTCACTGGCTCCGAAGAAAATGAGGATGGGGTCGAGAAAGATGAGGGCAACAGTGGCGAAGAGGATGCCGATGATGATGTTGAGGCTGATGTTGTTGCCGAAAATCTCTTTGGCCGACGTGTAGTCTTTCTGTCCGAGCCTGACGGAGATGCTGGTGGCAGAGCCAATGCCGATGCAGGCTCCGAAGGCTGCAGAGAGGTTCATGAAGGGGAAGGTGATGGCCAGACCAGAGATGGCCATGGCGCCCACACCCTGGCCGATGAAGATACTGTCGACCATGTTGTAGAGCGAAGAGGCCGTCATGGCGACGATGGCTGGCAGTGCGTATTGCAGTAGCAGACGGCCCACAGGTTTAGTGCCGAGTTCTAATGTGGCCTTTTTGTTGTCCATGTGTCATGTTTTGAAAAAGCAAAGTTACTATTTTTTTTTGAATATCATGCCTGATTGGAGGATTTTATTCAAAATCCATTTTAGGGATTGGCGAATGTGTTGAAGAGGCATGGGTTTACTCCCCTGATATCTGTTAGTAAAAAGGAGACAAGGGGGATGTTTTCGCAAAATAGTGAAGAAAAATGGAATAACCCATATATAAACGGAAAAAATCTTTATATCTTTGCAGCTTATTTACATCATAAAGAACTAATAACAAAAAAGCAATGATGAAAAAAACTACTTTACTGAGAAGTATTTTCTTCTGGATGTTTGCCGCTATCTTGACTTGCGGCTCCACTACCATGCTCACCTCTTGTAGCGACGATGAAGTGGAAGACTTTGTTGAGGCTGTCAACCTTGTTGGAACCTGGAAGGGAACCATCATCAGCCTCACCCCGACACCTTCGTCGAGACTGGAGTTTGAGATGGATGGTAGCGTCACCTTCAATGCCAACGGCACTTTCGTCAACTCAGATGGAGAGAAGGGAGAATGGTCGCTGAGAGACAAGACGATCTCTATGGTCTACACTGAGAACGGGCAAAGTTTCACTCAGCATTATTACGTGCAAGAGGGTTACACTCGCGACCAGATTGATTTGAAAGGCACCTATTCTTTTCCTGGTGAGGGCGATTACAATGTCACTATCCGCTTGAACAGGGTGAAGTGACATTAGGAGTTGAGGAGTGAAGGAGTTCAGAAGTTCAGGAGTTGAGAAGTTGAGGAGTTGAGGAGTTCAGGAGTTGAGGAGTTCAGACGAACTCCTCAACTTTTTTGTTCCTTATTTTCTAAATAGAGAGTTTTTTTATATATTTGCATTCAAATGGACAAATATATGAAAAAACAGATTTTATTGTGCCTCCTCGGATGCCTGGTCGCCGGGGTTGTGCGTGCGACAGAAGTGCCGCAGGTGGCCAACGTGATGGCCCGTCAGATCACGTCGCTCAATGGTGCGTGGAACTATATCGTAGATGTGCAGGAAGAGGGCTACTATGACTATCGTATGAATCCCACAAGATGGGGATTTTTCGTCAACGCCAAGCCCCAGCGCCCTGAAGACCTCATCGAGTACGACTTCGACAAAGCCCCCACCATGCAAGTGCCTGGCGACTGGAATACCCAGGATGACCGTCTTTTCTTCTATGAAGGCACGGTGTGGTACAAACGCTCCTTCGAGTGGCATCGCAACGGCGACCATCGCACATTGCTCTATTTTGGAGCCGTCAACTATGAGGCACATGTCTATGTCAACGGCAAGTTGGCTGGCCACCATGTGGGCGGCTTCACACCTTTCAACTATGATGTGACCGACCTGCTGCGTGAGGGCGAAAACTTCGTCATCCTCAAGGTGGACAACAAACGGCGGGCAGAGAATGTGCCCACCCTTATCTTCGACTGGTGGAACTATGGCGGCATCACCCGTGATGTGCTGCTCGTGGACGTGGAGCCAGTGTATATCGAAAACTACCGTCTGCAGCTGGAAAGTCTGGAAGGACGTCGGCTGAGTTTCAGCGTGCGTCTCAACCGCCCCGAAGCCGGGCAACAGGTGACGCTTAACATCCCCGAACTGAAGTTGAAGAAGACAGTCACTACCGGACCCGACGGCACTGCCACCATCTTTATGAAAGCCAAACCGCAGCTCTGGTCGCCTGACAATCCCAAACTCTATCAGGTGGTGATACAGCGTGGCACTGAGACCTTGCGCGACGAGGTGGGCTTCCGCACCATCGAGGCCCGTGGTAAGCAACTGTTGCTCAACGGCAAGCCCATTTTCCTCAAAGGCATCTCCATCCATGAGGAAAAAGCCAATGGCGGCGGACGCGCCAACTCCACCGCCGATGCCCATACCCTGCTCTCCTGGGCCAAGGAACTGGGCTGCAACTATGTGCGTCTGGCACACTATCCACATAATGAATATGCAGTGCGTGAGGCAGAGCGTATGGGCATCATGGTATGGTCGGAGATACCCGTCTACTGGACCATTGCATGGACCGACGCCGGCACTTATGCCAATGCGGAGCGTCAGCTCACCGACATGATCAGCCGCGACCAAAACCGCGCCAACGTCATCATCTGGTCCATTGCCAACGAGACACCGCATAGCGCCCAGCGTGACGAGTTCCTCAGTCGTCTGGCACGCCATGCCCGCAGCCTCGACTCCACCCGTCTCATCTCCATAGCTATGGAGGTGACCTCGGCCAGCAACTACAAAAACCGCCTGCAAGACAATATGAGCGAGTATGTCGACGTGGTGAGTTTCAACCAGTATATCGGCTGGTACCGCGATGTCAACGATGCCTCGAAGATGGAGTGGGAGATCCCTTACGATAAACCTGTCATCGTAAGTGAGATGGGCGGTGGCGCCAAATACGGACTCCATGGAGACAAAAACCAGCGCTGGACGGAGGAGTTTCAGGAGAACCTTTACCGGGAGAACCTGGCCATGCTCGACAAAATCGACGGTCTGGCAGGCCTCTCACCCTGGATACTCAAAGACTTCCGTTCGCCACGGCGTGTGCTCAACGGCATCCAGGACTATTACAATAGAAAAGGAGTCTTTTCCGATCGTGGCGAGAAGAAAAAGGCCTTCTACGTGTTGCAAGAATGGTATCGCACCAAGTAATAGATTGACTTGAAGAGAGAAATACTATGTCAGAAGAGAATCAAGCTGCACTTAATGAGCCCCATCTTCCTGCACCGGCAGAGGAGAGCCTGCCAGCGGCCTCCCCAACCGAAAGCCAGCAGGCGGAGACGAAAAAGAAGAAGCCGAAGAAGCCTCGCAAGCCGCGTATCAAGCCCGACTACCGGGTGCGGCTCTATGAGGACGGCAAGTATCACTGGATGTACGACTTCCACATGATGAAAAACCCGATGATACTCATCGAGGTCTATTGGGCCTTGGGCGTCACCCTTGGCATCTTTGCCATCATCATGTTCTTGATTGGCGCCTGCTCAGAAGGGCTCAACCTTGAGACGTTGACCTTCTCCTTACAGCTCACAGGCGTCATGGTGGGTATTTTCTCTGTGCTCGGTTTGCTCGGTTATCTGCTCTATGCGGCCGTTTCGGGATGGGAATACCCTGTGCATTTCATCATGGATGAGAAAGGCGTGGAGCATCGGCAGGGACCACGTGCCAAGAAGACCGCCGAGCGCATCGGCTGTCTCACCGTGCTGGTGGGAGCCTTTGCCCGGCGTCCCGGCGTGGTGGGGGCTGGCATGTTAGCCTCCAGCCGCACCACGATGTCGAGCGACTTCTCCTTCGTGCGTAAGGTGAAGCCTCTCCGTCGGTTTAACACCATCCGTGTGAATGAACGCTTCGGCAGAAACCAAGTCTATGTCTGCGACGAGGACTTCGATTTCGTCTACGACTATATCCACTCTCACTGTCCGAGGGTGAACAATCCACAGCCTTGACCATGATGAGAAGACTTTTCTTATTCTTTTTATGCCTGACAGCCGTGTCGCGGCTGATAGCTGCTGGCGGCATGCAGGATGACGAGCGGCAGAAGAAGTTTCCCGGTGGGAAATGTTTTCTGTATCGTGTGCAACTCTCTGACAAAAATGGCACACCCTACCGCCTTGACCGTGCGGAGGAGTTCCTTTCATCCAAGTCTATCGAGCGTCGTCGCCGTCAGCGGCTAGCCATCGACTCCACCGACCTACCCGTCAATCCACACTATATCCAACGTGTCATCTCAGACAAAGTGGCGTTGACAGGGCAGAGTAAATGGAACAACACGCTCTTGGTCAAGGTGCGCGACACAAAGGATGTCAAAGCCTTGCGCTCACTGCCTTTTGTCAAGGAAGTCATCAAGGTGTGGACCTCGCCCGACTCTGTGAAGCCCACCGTGCGTACACTTTTTCACAAAGAACTCAACAAATGGGAGACGGCGCCCGAGGATGAATATGGCTTCGCAGGTGCCAACATCGATTTGGTGAAGGGGCGCTCGCTTCATCAGATGGGATGTCGAGGCAAAGGGATGACCATCGCCGTCTTTGACGGTGGATTTATGAATGTGGACCGCATCCCGGCGATGAAAAACGTCAAGATCGTTGGCACACGAGATTTCTTGTCTTTCCCGTCGACTGACATCTACAAGGAGGCCGACCACGGCACCAAGGTGCTCTCGGCCATGGCGCTCAATATGCCTGGCACGTATATAGGCACTGCTCCAGATGCTGAGTTCTGGCTGATGCGCACAGAAGATGTGCAGACGGAGAGTCTGGCTGAGGAGGACTACTGGACCTTCGCCGCTGAGTTTGCCGACTCGCTGGGTGTCGATATCATCAGCAGTTCACTGGGGTTTCAGGACTTCGATGACAAGACTACTGACCATCAGTATGTGGAGCTAGACGGCGAGCATGCGCTCATCTCTCGTACCGCCTCGATGCTGTCGGCAAAAGGTATCGTGCTGGTCAATAGCGCCGGCAACGAAGGTGTGGGCACTTGGAAAAAAATCAATTTCCCCGCTGATGCCAAAGACATCCTGGCCGTGGGGGCTGTCAATAAGTCGAAGAAGAATGCCACGTTCAGTTCGGTGGGACCCACTCAGGATGGGCGGGTGAAACCCGACATCATGGCGCTGGGCAGTCCCGCCTCGGTCATGTCGGGCCGAGGGATGATCAACAGTGATATGGGCACGTCGTTTGCCGCACCCATCATCTCTGGCTTGGTGGCATGTCTCTGGCAGTCAGCGCCACTCAAGACTGCCACGCAGGTGATGGAGGCGGTGCGCCGCAGTTCCGATAACTACGCCACCCCCAACAATGTCTTCGGTTATGGCATCCCCAATTTTGAGAAAGCAGCGGAATTGTTGAAGATGAAAGATAAAAATGAAAGATGAAGCAAACAACTCGTCAACTATTCAACTCGTCGACTTTTCAACAAAATAGTCACCTCACCCTGTTCGAACTCAACCAGATGGTGAGGGAGGTCATAGAGACCAGCATGCCCAATGAATACTGGGTGGAGGCTGAGATCAGCGAACTGCGTGAGATGGGTGGCCACTGCTATTTGGAACTGATACAAAAAGACGAACATACCAATACACCGGTAGCCAAAGCCTCAGCCAAATGCTGGCGAAGTCATTGGGTGACTGTGCGCGCACGATTTTTGCATGCCACCGGCCAGTTGCCCGCCAAAGGCATGAAGGTGCTATTGTCGGTCTATGCGCAGTTTCATGAAAACTATGGCTTCTCCTGGATCGTGACGGATATCGACCCCACGTTCACCCTTGGCGATATGGTCGCCAAGCGCAGGGAGATCGTCAGACAGTTGAAAGAGGAAGGCGTTTTCGACGCCAACCGCGAGTTGGCTTTGCCGATGTTCTGCCAGCGCATAGCGGTCATCTCCAGTGCTAATGCCGCTGGCTACGGCGATTTCTGCAACCAGTTGGCAGACAATCCTTATGGCTATCAGTTTCACACCGCTCTCTTCGCATCTGTCATGCAGGGTGAGGGGGTGGAGCAGGGCATTGTGGCGGCTCTGAACGCCATCTTCGACCAAGTGGACGATTTCGACTGTGTGGTGATCGCCCGTGGGGGTGGGGCCACCAGTGATCTCTCCGGCTTCGACACCCTGGTGCTGGCACGCAATGTGGCCAATTTCCCCTTGCCCGTCATCACCGGCATAGGTCATGACCGCGACGAGAGCGTGCTCGACATGATTTCACACACCCGTGTGAAGACTCCCACAGCGGCAGCCGCCTTTCTGGTGGATCATCTGCACCATGTGGATGTGGCCCTTGACGATGCGGCTCAGCGTATCGCACGGCAGGTGCGGTCGCGTATGGAGCATGAGCAGTTGCGGCTCGGTCAACTGTCGGTTCGTATACCTTCGCTTTTTGCTGTGGTGAAGGCTACACAGGAAGCACGTCTTGAACGTCTGCTTCGGCGGATGTCGACGGCTCTCTCTGTCCGCATCACAAAAGAGCGGTATCTGCTTGAGAATTTCCATCAGGCTCTGCGACCCTCGCTCATGCGTCGGATGGACAAGGAGAAGCACCGCATAGAGATGCTTGCACAACGCACGCAGGCTCTCGACCCCCAACTTCTCCTGCAGCGCGGCTACAGTATCACTTTACATGACGGCAAAGCGGTAAGAGATGCCTCTCTGATCAACCCAGGCGATATGATCGAAACCCGTCTGAGCAAAGGTGTCATCCACTCCGTCGTACAACCGGCATCTGCCGAAAGCAGTCAGTGACTATCCCAACCTTTAACCCCTCAACCTTTAACCCCTTATCCTTTTAAAAATGAAGAAATTCAATTATGAAGAGGCCGTGGCTCAGATAGAGACCATCGTGCGAAAAATGGAAAATGACCAACTGGATGTCGACTCCATGACAGAACAATTGAAAAAGGCCCAGGAACTCATCCGCCTGTGCAAGGACAAACTCACCAAGACCGATGAGGAAATCCAAAAGATTTTGGGAGAGAGTGGGGGAGTGGGATGATGCTCTCATGGCATTTTTAGGATATTTTTTTCGTTATACGAAAAAAGAAAAACTCAAAAACAAATGCCCAAAAAGGTAAAAGGCCCCTTGAAAATACCTCACAAATTTCCAAAAAATCCTAAAAAAGTGGTTGATTTGTTGAATAATGTGAAAATCAGAAAATTTCATGTAACAAAAACCACTTTTTTTCGTCTATTCTTTTAGAGTGCCCATTTAACACGATGGATGCAATGTAATGATCTTTCAAATGTTTAACTACAACCAACAAATACAGGATACGGAGGAAGTTGATAATGAGAATTTTTGATGATATGAAAGCGTATATGGGCGATGTGACAAGTCTGATATGGAACTTTATTCAGCATCGCGATGCCTATCCAAAGAATGCGCAACTGGCAGTGCAGCCAGAAGTAATGGCCAATGTGATAGATGACCCGGCGGAGTGTCAACATTGTGACTTTTATGACCTCAACAAATTGATATCATGTGACAGTTCAGGTCAGCCGATGCCTAATCATGCTGCCATCCATCAAATCGCATGCCGATATTATCAAGTGGGATAATGATATAGATAAGGCACGAAAGCGGCTCCCTTGCAGATCAAGCAGGGAGCCGCTTTCGTGTGAATGAACATTCAGTCTGCTGATAAGTTCGCAAAAAACACCCCATCTTATTTCTGGAGATTGAACACAAAACAGAGACCACCGTCGGGGTTGTTGGAGACCGAGATGGTGCCACCGTGCCATAAGACGGCGTTCTTCACGATCGACAGACCCAGTCCGGTGCCACCTAAAGAGCGACTGCGACTTTTGTCGACACGATAGAAGCGCTCAAAGAGTCGTGGCAGGTGCTCTGAAGATACCCCCACGCCATTGTCACTGACGGTGAAGAGCCAATCGTTCTTACGGTTTTGAACGGAGATGTCAATGGTGGTGCCAGTGCCGGCATAGAGGATGGCGTTGGTGATGAGATTGCGGAAGATGCTGTAAAGCAGCGACCAGTTGCCCGTCACCCAGATGCCTTGCTGGAGACAGTTATTGATCTTCATCTGTTTTTTCTCGAGGGGGATGGATATCTCTTTGATGATGTCGGCCACCAGTACTGACACATCTACACGCTCCATGATGAGCATGTCGGGGGCGTAGTCCATCTTGTTGAGGGTGGAAAGGTCTTGAAGCAGGGCCGTCAGCCGTCGGGCCTGGGCGTTGGTGCGCTCCACAAACTGTTGTCTTATTTCCATGGAGATGCCGGGATTTTCCAGGATGGTGTCAGTGAAGCCCAGGATGCTGGCCACAGGCGTCTTCAGCTCATGGGCGATGTTCTGAGTCAGTTCGCGGCGCATCAGGTTCTCTTTGGCAGCCTGATCGCGGCTGATGCGCTCATCCATACGCTTGGCATATCGGTAGAGCATGAATCCCAGAAATGTCATGACGATGCCGGCTCCGAGAATCAAGTGCCAGTCTCTGCTCTCGATGAGGGGCTCGGCCGACCTCCGGTCGAAATCATCGAAAATGATGAAGAATGCGGCATAGAAGAAAAAGAGCACCATCACGCTCAGCCACATCTTCTTGCCTTCTGACATTTTTTTCATGATGTGTAGATGATAGAATGAATGTATTCAAATAGGTTGTTTCTTTTACTGCAAAAGTAATGAAAAAAAGTGATTCAGAGGAGGAAAGTCTCAATAAAAAAGCGTAATTTTACTGCCGAAATAGACAATCATTATGAAAAAGACACCTCTTTTCTTCGTATGGATGCTCCTGTTGTGGGGCGCACAGATGGCGTGGGCTACAGCCACCCCCTATACTTGGTATGTCAACCCTTGGATTGGCACTGGTGGGCACGGACATGTGTTCTTGGGAGCCAATGTGCCCTTTGGTTTCGTGCAACTTGGTCCCACGGAGCACACCCGTGGGTGGGACTGGTGCTCTGGCTATCACGTCAGCGACTCTATCCTAGTGGGTTTCAGTCATACCCATCTGAGCGGCACGGGCATCGGCGATTTGGGCGACGTGACTTTCCTCCCAGTCGGTCATGTTGACCAGCGTGAAATCAGATTTTCTCATGACAATGAGACGGTGCGCCCTGGCTATTATGCCATCCAGTTGAGTAAGCCTCATGTGCTTGTGGAACTGACTGCCACACAGCGAGTTGGATTTCATCGTTATACTTTTGGTGCAGACTGTCAGTCAGGACTTTTGGCGATCAACTTGAAACAGGGCATCGGTTGGGACAGCATGGCAGACTGCCACCTCACGTTGGAAAACGACACCACGGTGAGTGGCTACCGCCGTTCGTCCGGCTGGGCAAAAGACCAGTGGGTCTATTTCGTAGCGCATTTTTCGCAGCCCATCGCCATCGAAGAGCAGTATGGTGACACGCTGACCATCCTCTCCATTGCTGACCTCTCACAGCCCTTGATGGTGAAATGCGCCCTCTCGGCTGTGAGCGTGGACAACGCCCGTGAGAATATGAGAGCTGAACTGCCCGGGTGGGGGTTCCGTGAGACGGTCGCCGCCGCTGATGAGGCCTGGAACGAGGAGTTGTCGAAGATTGATATCGATGAATATGACACCGACTTGTGCAACATGTTCTACACCGCCCTTTATCACACGATGACGGCACCCTCGGTGTTTTGTGATGTCAATGGCGACTACCGCGGCGCAGATGGAAAGGTACATCATGGCGACTTCGTCAATTATACCACGCTATCGCTTTGGGACACCTACCGTGCCGCTCATCCGTTGATGACGTTGATACACCCCGAGAAACAGGCTGATATAGCCGCCACATTCTTGCATATCTTTGAGCAGCAGGGCAAACTGCCTGTGTGGCACCTGATGGGCAATGAGACCGACTGTATGGTGGGCAACCCTGGGGTGCCAGTGTTGGCAGACCTGACGCTGAAAGGCTTTGTGAAAGACCGTGAGGCAGCTTTTAACGCCATGAAGACGTCGGCCATGCTCGACGAGCGTGGTATGGACTTGCTGAAACAGTATGGCTATCTGCCCTATGACAAATCCTCTGATTACGAGACCGTGTCGAGGGGACTGGAGTATGCCTTGGCCGACGGCGCCATCGCGGCAGTGGCCAAAATGCAGGGAAAGAAAGCCGACTATCGCTATTTTCTTGACCGTAGCAAGTCGTATCAGAACTATTTTGACACCCAGACGAAGTTCATGCGCGGCCGAGGGGCTGATGGAGCGTTTCATGAGCCGTTCAATCCCTTTGGCGCCAGCCATGAGCATGATGACTATACTGAGGGCAACGCGTGGCAGTATACTTGGTTGGTGCCGCACGACGTTCCGGGACTGATACGGCTCTTTGGCGGTGACCAGCCCTTTGTGGAGAAACTCGACTCGCTCTTTGTGGTCAGTGGCGATATGGGTGAGGACGCGTCGCCTGATATCTCTGGTTTGATTGGCCAGTATGCGCACGGCAATGAGCCCAGTCATCACATCATCTATATGTACAATTATGCCGGGCAGCCTTATAAGACGGCACGACTACTGCGGCAGACCATGAGTGAGATGTATCATAACGACTACGACGGACTGAGCGGCAATGAGGACGTGGGACAGATGTCGGCTTGGTATGTGCTCTCCGCCCTTGGCCTTTATCAGGTGGAGCCGGCAGGTGGCAAGTATGTCATCGGTAGTCCGCTTTACTCTGGTGCCATCCGTGTGGGAGATAATAAGTATTTCCGCATCAGAGTAGACAATCCCCCCAAGCAACGTTATAAGGTGACGGAGGATGGTAGGGCCATTTTCTTGAAGGACAGCACCGACACAGAGAAAATTTATGTGCAACGTGCCTGGCTGAATGGCAAACCCCTGCGGCGCTCTTATATCATGTATGATGAGATCATGCGTGGTGGAGAGCTCAGACTCGAGATGGGGTCATCACCATCTGATTGGGGCACACAACCCAAGGACCGGCCCTGATGAATAGACACACTCCCCCTGCCCCCTCTAACTTAGAGGGGGAAATGATTACTACAGCTAACACACCGCCTCAATCATCCGTAAGTTATTGTTTTTCAGGGCATCCTAATTCCCCCTCTAAGTTAGAGGGGGGGCAGGGGGAGTGTGTTAAAAATGGGAGTAACTTTGGCTTCGCCGAAGTTACTTCGTCTCGGAAATGAAAAGAAAAGCAAGCTTTCCTTTTTCATTTCTCTCGACTTTTCGTAACTTTGTCCCCCAGAAAGACCAATCAGACAGATATGACAAACAAAAGAATGAGAATAGGGTGCTGCTTGGTGGTTGTCATGCTGCAGATGGCAGTGATGGCACAGTCTACAGCACGCCAGTTTCAGATCGCGGCTCCAGATGGTCAGCCGCCAGTGATGCACGTGTTTCTGCCCGATGCCTCTAAGGCTACTGGACGGGCGGTTGTAGGTTGCCCGGGTGGCGGATATGTCCATCTTTCAATGCAGAAGGAAGGCACCGACTGGGCTGAGTTTTTCAATAGCCGCGGTATTGCCTATGTGGTGCTCCAGTATCGTATGCCAGGAGGACAACATGAGTTGCCCGTTAGTGACGCCGAGAACGCCATCCGTCTGGTGCGTGACAGCGCCGCTGCCTGGCATGTCAACCCTTACGATGTGGGCATCATGGGCTTCTCGGCTGGAGGACATCTTGCTTCCACCGTCTCTACTCATGCGGCTTTTGAGGCGCGCCCCAATTTCAGCATTCTCTTCTATCCTGTCATCACGATGGGCAAGAATGGTCAGCATGAGGGGTCATGCAAAAATTTCTTGGGCAATGAGCGCGACGATGAGCAGGCCATTCGACTCTTTAGCAACGACCGCCAGGTGCGCCGCCATCTCACGCCGCAGGCCGTCATCCTGTTGGCCAACGACGATCGTGGCGTGCCACCACTTACCAATGGCATCGCCTATTATTCGGCGATGCGCCGTGAGGGCAATGACTGTTCGCTTTTCGTATATCCCCGTGGAGGTCATGGCTTCGGATACAATGAGCAGTTTGCCTATCATGAGCAGATGTTGAGCGACCTCGATGGTTGGCTCAGCCATCTGAAGGCTCCTCGTAAAGACGCCGTGCGTGTGGCGTGTATTGGCAACAGTATCACTGATGGTCACGGTATTGACATGTGTGACTCACATGGCTATCCCGCTCAATTGCAGTCATTGCTCGGCGATGGCTATCAGGTGCGCAATTTCGGCGTGAGTGCCCGTTGCGTGCTTCAGAAGAGCGACTTCCCCTATACCAATGAGTTGGCTTGGCGTGATGCCCTGGCCTTCAATCCTCAGGTTGTGGTGCTGAAGTTGGGCACCAATGACAGTAAGAACTATAACTGGGTGCATCAGGCAGAATTTGAGGCCGACTATCAGCGGATGATTGACCAGCTCAAGGCGCTGCCGTCACAGCCTCGTATCATATTGGCTTATCCCCTGAAAGCTTTCAAAGACACCTGGACCATCAATGACAGTGTCATCGTCAATGAAATCATCCCCACGATCAACCGTTTGGCTGAGAAAAACAATGTGGAGACACTTGACCTGCACAGTGCCATCGACGACATGAAACTGATGCTCACCGATGGCATCCATCCTAATGAGAAGGGTGCAGCAGTCATTGCCCGTAAGGTCTTTGAGAAAATGTAAAGTTTGGCGTTCATCGCTCATCGCGAATAGCGAAAGGCAAACCACAAAATAATGGAAAACAACATACTACAGAAGAATATTGAGATCCTGTCGGAGGTCAGCGAACAAGAGCGACGCTTCAGAGACTGTATGGACAGTCCGCTGCCGTCGGTGGAGACGCTCAGCGAGGTCATCCGGCTAGTGAAAGCCATCGTTTTCCCTGGCTATTTCGACCGTCGGCACTCTGGTCAACAGTTTCGGGGCTATCATATCGGTGTGAGCATGGAGCGGCTTTATGCACTGATGCAAGAGCAGGTGGCCCTGGCACTGCTCTTTGAAAGTGACTGTCGAGACACGGCTACGGAAAAGGCCGATGAACTCACCTTGCGGTTCATGGACACACTGCCAGAGATTAAACATTTGCTGTACACTGACGTGGAAGCCATCTTCGACAATGACCCGGCAGTGAAAAACTACAGCGAGGTCATCTTCTGCTACCCCGTGCTTCAGACAATGGTGCACTTTCGGGTGGCCCATGTGCTGCACCAGATGGGAGTGCCTATCTTGCCACGCATTCTCACAGAGCAGGCACACTCCGCCACTGGCATCGATATCCATCCAGGAGCACAGATTGGTCCCTATTTCGCCATAGACCACGGCACAGGCGTGGTGATCGGTGAGACCTGTATCATCGGCCAGCATGTGACGCTCTACCAGGGTGTCACCTTGGGCGCCAAGAACTTTCAGGTGGATGACAACGGGCGACCGGTCAACGTGCCACGTCATCCTATCATCGGCGACCATGTGACCATCTATGCCAACTCCACCATCCTGGGTCGCATCACGATAGGACACGACACGGTGATCGGTGGTAACATCTGGCTCACCCATAGTGTGCCGCCACACTCACGCATCTTGCAAAGCAAAGCCGTGGACGTGTCATTCACGGAAGGACTGGGTATTTGATTCTTGCTTATGCCGCATTTCGATATCACATACATTCTCACTCCGCTCATCGGTTGCGCCATTGGATATATCACCAATGATGTAGCCATCCGCATGTTGTTTCGCCCCCATCAGAAGAAATATATCTTCGGACTGCATGTGCCATTCACTCCGGGCATCATCCCTAAGGAGCGCGGACGCATCGCCGCCGCAGTGGGAGCGTCTATCAGCGAGAACTTGATGAACCGAGAGGTGCTGGAGAAAAATCTGCTTTCAGAGCAGATGATTTCCCGGCTGCGTGACCACATCGACCGTTTCATCGATCGGCAACGGGACAATCATGAGACGCTGGCAGAGTGGCTCTGCCATTATGCCACACCAGAAGACTTGGCGCTCGTCAAAGACGATGTGAGCGCACGGCTCTCTGAGCAGATACACCATCATCTGCAAAACGCCGAGATGGGCAACAAAATCTCTCACATCGCCGTGCAGACAGCTATCAGCAAAATGACGGGCGGCCTGCTGGGCTTCATCCACAACGCGCTGCATGCTGACAGACTGACCAATCTGATCGCTGAGCCAGCGGAGAAATTGCTGGCCAAGCACATTAATGAAATGATACGTGACAATTCTGAGGCATTGATGGGCAATATGATCAGCGAGGAGATCGAAAAGTTTGTCAAACAGCCTGTCTGCCAACTCCTTGAGGGACGTGAAGAACGGCTTGCCCATGCGCGTGAGAGCATCATCGACCTCTATCGGACGACCATCTCCGAACGGCTGCCCCGCATTCTCGATGCCATAGACATCACTCATATCATCGAAACCCGTATCAATGAGATGGATATGAACGAAGCGGAGCAAATCATTCATCAGGTGATGGACAAAGAACTCAAGGCCGTCATCTGGTTTGGTGCCGGACTGGGGTTGATCATCGCCACTTTAGGTCTGCTGTTGTGATTTTTTTAGCTTTTCCGTTTGTGAAATAGGGGAAATATCGTAATTTTGCACAGGTAAACAAACATGCGTACATGAAGTATTATATCGTTATCAATGGAGAACAGAAAGGCCCTTTCAGTATTGATGAACTGAGGTCGCAAGGTATCACTCCTGAGACACTGGTGTGGAAGGAAGGATACGCTGGATGGGTGAAAGCGGGGAGCGTACCCGAATTGTCAGGAATTTTCACCACGCCACCACCTCATGATGGCACTGGCGCTTATCAGGCATACCAAAGTACGAGTGGAATGGGTCAGAATGCCAATGGCTATTCTCAGCCTTATAGTACAGGCGGTCAGCCGATGGGTGAAATGCCTAAGACTTGGCTGGTGGAGTCGATCATCGCCACTGTGCTCTGCTGTTTGCCCCTTGGTATCGCTGCCCTCGTCAACGCTGCCGATGTGGAGTCGAGTTATCGGGTGGGGCGGTACAATGACGCCGTCAGGAAGTCGCAGAATGCCAAAAACTGGTTGATATGGTCGGTGGTGGCTCATGTAATGTGTTGGGTTTTGGTCATCGGCTTTATTCTCATGTTTGGGTTAGCGGCCTCTGCTCATCTATGATTTGTCATGTCATCTAACCCATAACCTAGAATAGCGAATAGCTAAAAGAGAATCCCGGACCCTAACACCTTATTATATATGAACCAGTCTTCATCCGAATATCAATACCATTCCCTGCCACCCAAGACATGGTTGGTAGAGTCGATTGTAGTTACGCTTTGTTGTTGTATGCCATTGGGGCTGGTGGGTATCATAAATGCCGCCAAAGTGGAGACGCTTTACAACGGCGGACAATATGCTGAGGCAACACATGCCAGTGAGGAGGCACGCAAGTGGACACTGATCGCACTGGTATTGGGGCTTGTTTCTCAGTTTGGTTATTGTGCGCTCAACTTCTCCAACCTCACGGGTGCTTTCTCTCCATTTAATTAGTGTTTTCTGACCTTGAAAAAGCGGCTCGTCATCCTCTTGGTCATTCTTGCGGCTGTTGTCGTTTATGGATCCTTTGATCCCTCAGTCAGCCGTTTCTTTCCCCGGTGCCCTTTCTATGTGCTAACAGGCTTGAAGTGTCCCGGGTGCGGTTCCCAGCGTGCCATCCATAGTTTGCTCCATGGTGAAGTGTCGCAGGCGCTTTCTTTCAATCTCTTCCTCGTGATTGCCTTACCTTTGATCGCTGTGTTGTATTATGCCGAATTTCGTCGAAAGACTCATCCCCGGCTATATATGCTGCTCAATAGCAGGTATGTGATATGGACAGCCTTGGTATTGGTGTGCGGATGGTGGCTTATACGAAATTTGTTATCAATTTGAGACATTTGTCTTAGATTATCTAGTTTGAGAAATGAAAGAGAGGTCGATATAGATTTGTTTATTTGTTAACAAGATTTAATTTTATATCATTATATAGCCATACTGTTAAAATATAATAAATGACCGTTGAAATGTTTTTATATTAACAATGGTTTTATTATATTTGCATTGATTTTAATCAACATTGTATTAATTTAAATTATTACTATTATGAAGATTTATTCACAGCCAATGACAAAGGTTCTGTCTATGATGGTTGCTGGCTCAGTTTGCGAGCCCCCAGTGGTTGCTTCAACCGAGACTCCTCCAACGACAGAAGACGCTCCTCTGTTCTAATCAACAAGAGATTCAGGCCGGACATTGGATGTTCGGCCTTTTTTTGTGTCTTGTCATTTGCCCCCTACTTGTTATTTTCAAGCACAATGTCGCCTTTTTGTGGACAATCTAATAAAAAAGCGAAAAAATCTTGTTAATAATTTTGCTAGATAGAAAAAAAGCCTTACCTTTGCGTTGTTTTAATAATCATATTAATTAATTTTTTAAAAATTACAACTATGAAGATTTACTCACAGCCAATGACAAAGGTTCTGTCTATGATGGTTGCTGGCTCAGTTTGCGAGCCCCCAGTGGTTGCTTCAACCGAGACTCCTCCAACGACAGAAGACGCTCCTCTGTTCTAATCAAAGGCAAAGGAACATTAAGCCAGACACTCAGTGCCTGGCTTATTTTTTTCCCTTTTTTTACCTTCTTACCTTTTATTTTTCCATCTCCTCACTTTTTTTCCTTACCAATCCTATCCTCATAGTAAAACTGGCCTCTGATCAGCCTTTTGCGTGGCTGGTAGAGCTGGTGAGAGACATCACGCTGTGGGTGATAATAGGGAGTGTTGATACCTCCGACACGAAATAGGGTCTGGCAGATATTGTCGAGCATGACAGGACGTCGGACGGCTTGTGACAAGTCTTCGCATATCTTGGCATGGCTGGCTTGATAGCGATCGGACACCCATATGAAAAACGGCACTTCGAACTGGTATTTAAGAGCCTTTGGACTGATGTCGCCATGCTCACGCCCTTTGAAGTCGCGATAGTCGTAGATTTCCTCTCCATGGTCTGCGAAATATAAGATGAAGGCGTTTTGGCTTTTATAGAAGTCGATGATCTTTCCTACGACAAAGTCGTTGTAGTAGGTGGCATTGTCGTAGCAGGCGATCTGATATTTGATCTTCCTGGTCATGAAAGCGTCGTCGCGCCGGATGCTGTCGGACCTGAAGCGCGAAAACGTCTTGGAGCGTGGATATCTGTTGGATGCGGTGAAATGCTGTCCCATGAGGTGCAGGATGTCCAGTCGGTGTGGGGCATCATGGTGAGCCTCTTTCTGAAAAGCCTCTACCAGTTGCAGGTCGTATTTGTAGGTGCGTTTGTTGGTCTCGTCGTAACAGGTGCGGCAGATGTCATCGTCGTAGAGAAACGAGTTGAGTGCAAAGGTGTATTCTTTCTGTGCGTCGAAGTAGCGCTGGTTGTCCCAGAACGAGACATGGTAACCGGCTTTTCTGAAAAGGGCAGGAAAGGCAGGCAGGTCATACCATGGTTCGTGCTCTTCTATGCTGTTGCAGCTAAACACATTCTTGATCACGTCGCTTGTCATATTGTAGGGCGACACTGCGTCGTGGAAAACATAGAGCCTTCCACTGTCCAGCTCGTTTTTCAGTTGGGGTGTCGTGGCTAACTCATACCCGTAGAGTTGACAGTGGCTTTTAATGTATGACTCACCTATGACGACTACGATGGCAAGGCTGTCTGTCTCTTGACAGCTCACCGGTTCCTGACTGGCCCGTTGTGTAGCCGCGATGGCTTTATGGGTGTTGTCTGAAGCTAAGTAGATGTCGTAGACCGAATAGAGGAGATCGGTGATGGTGTCGGCGGGCTTGACATAGGTGCCGAATCTCCACTGGCTGATGTCATCAGGCGACTGGCATTGGGCCAGGGGTGTGTACAACTCGCAAGAGGCAGGAACACCGGTGGCTATCACGCTGACGGCCAGAATCGTGGTGAGGACGACACCAATACGGTGCTGTGTCATCCGGCGGATATATGGGAGGAATATTTCTGCTGCGATGGCTGCGATAAGGATGCCCAGAGCGATGAGTAGGGCGGTGCCAGTATTTTGTGTGAGGAGAAAAGCGTTGAGGAAGTCGGAGGCTTCTTGTGGGTTGGTCTCTGCCGTCACGGTGAGGATTGTAGGGCTGACCGTGGTGCTGAAATGGTAGAAAAGAAATAGGTTGATCAAGAAGTAGATGGTCAAGAGGACATACAACGTGATTTTCAGCCATCTCTTCCTACAGATGGCGGATAGCGACGTGATGAGGTAGGACCAGAGCAACGCAAGAGCGAAACCTGCCACCGTGCCTAAGACGGTGTGCGTGGTGGGCCTGCCGTTGAGATACAGGTCAATGCCGCGGACGGTGGCGAGCGTGAGAGCGGTGAAGATGAAGAGTGGCAGTTCCCGGCGGATGGGTGCACTGACATATCTGAGGATTCGGATGAATGTTTGGCTCATTTTGTGTTGATGCTAAGGTGTAGGGAAGTGCAAATTTCCGCATTTTTCGTGATACTTGCAATTTCTGCGACGTATTTTTGCCGCAATGCCATATTTTTCTTAATTTTGTACTTCAAGTTCCGAAAGAGCTCTACTTGACGGGTATTAGCATTTCGTTGTTAGCTATTCGCAATATGAGCCCTGCTGACATTCTTCTGGCCTGTCTAAACTCCTCATTCATGGTAATGTCTGAACTCCCGAACTCCTTATTCATGGTAATGTCTGAACTCCTCAACTCCTGAACTCCTCAAATAAAATGAATATTTCACGAGATATGTCCCAGCGCATGCGTGGGGTCGCCATTTTACTGATTTGCTTGCATAATCTCTTGCATCTCGACAGTTATGTCATGGAGTGTGAGTTTGCGTTTATGGACTATCGTGTGAATAGGCTGATGCGGTTCTTCTCTTTCACCTCTGGCACGTCGGTGGAGTTTTTCTTCTCTTTCTTTGGGTGGTATGGCGTGCCTTTGTTCATGTTTATGAGCGGTTATGGCCTGGCTGCCAAGTATGAGCGGGCAGAGGTGAAACTACAGGCGTGGCCATATCTCAAGCGCCATTTTGTGAAGTTGTGGTTGCTGATGGCCCCGGCCTATCTGCTGTTTCTGATGGCCGAGGGATGGATGAACGATTACACGCCCGATTTGCCCACCTTGCTCAGCCAACTCACCCTGACGCATAATTTCTGGGACGCAGAGGGAATCCGTCCGGGGGTGTACTGGTATTTTGGTCTCACCATGCAGTTTTATATATGGTACCTGTTGTTTTATTATTGCCGTTCTGAGAAGGTGTTGTGGATAGCCTTCGCTGTCACATTGGCGGTGGGAGAATATTTCGCCTTGTCGGCCCCCGACTCACCAACTCATTTTTTGCTTCGCCACAACAGTCTGCTATGGTTGCCCGTTTTTCTGATGGGAATATGGATGGCAAGACATGCCGACCATTCTTTTCTTGACAGGATAATGCGTTTTCGTTGGTTGCTGGCACCTCTTGTTGCCTTGTTGTGGGTCTATACTTCAGTGCATGTCTCGGTATGGGTGCTGAGCCCGCTATTTGCAGTTGTCCTGCTTCTGTTGTTGTGTGATGGAAATGGTCGTGGACGTCTGTTTGGTTACATAGGCGGCATCTCTGCAGGAGTGTTTGTTTGTCATCCCATTTTGCGTGTATTCGCGCGGCCTCTGATCCAGCAAGGCTTTCATCCTTTATGGGTATGTGTCGTCTATACAGTGGCTTGCTTATTGATGGCCGCCCTGTATATGCGTTTTGTGTATAAGAAGTTGACGAGTTGACGAGTTGTTATTTCTTCGTATATTCAAAAAACTCTTTTCTGATGCCGTGGTTGGCGGGACCTTGTCCGAAGAGCTGACCCCAGTTGGCCTCTATCACCATCCATCCTTTGGTGGAGGAGAGGGCGAAGTCGAAAGCCACATAGCGATGATGGGGTGGGAGAGAGCGATGCAGTCTCTCGCAAATACTTTTGAGCTCTTGCCATTCAGGTACTTGCCATCCTTTGAACTTAATCTTGGTGTCGGGATGCTTTTCCACATAAAGGCCTTCCTTGTCGACCCCGTCGGAATTGATGACGCCCGTGTCAGGGTCTATGCTGGCATAGTAACCACCACTGCTGGTGTTGTCTACGATTTTGCCTTTGCTGCCAGCTCTGAAAATGGGCACAAGGATATGGTGCTTGCCCTCGGCGGTTATAAAAGAGGGGATGCGCACGGTGTTGACGCTACTTCTGTTCCATTTTGCCATCCTCTCATCCTGGACGATGAGTTCCTCTACGATCCATCTGCCATTGTCGGAGAGTTTTTTCCATACATTGCTGGCCTCTTGGCTGTTTTTGACGCGCAGTTTGTACGTGCGATGCCCATAGTAGCCTTCCATGGGTTTGATAAAGATGTCGTGATGACGGTTGATGAAGTCGACAAAACTCTCCAGAGAAGTAATGGCACTGACCTCACAAGCTTCTCTTTTGAAGAAGTCCTTGGCCAGACTGTAAAAGCTCAGTTTTTCGTTGATCTCATTGTGGATGGCTGTTTTGAATCTTTGGTGCAGCACGTCCCAGCGTTCGCGGTCGGAGAGCCAATGCTCGCGCTCTGTGAGGCTTTTTTCGTAGAGTCGGTATAAGAAAAACTCATTGGGCTGCATGTGGTTGAACAGGTAGCACTTGATGTACTCCTTCTCGATGTGTGCGACGAAAGCTTTGTCTTTCTTCTGCTCGTCATTGAGATTGAGGTTGATCTGATTTTTCAGTTCTCTTATCAATGGCTTTGAGTAGGCGGAGAAAAGTCTGAAATTGCCTGCCCTGAGCAGAGACGCCTCAGCAGGCAGGAATTTGGTCTCATAGAACGTGCCGGGCTGCCGCACGGGGTCATAGCTCTTACGCTTGACGTATGCGTCAGTCCTCGATATGAGTTTTCGAATCAGTTTTCTAAATAGTCTCATCGCGCATTCGTTTTATGGTATGATTCTTTCAACTTTTAGCGAGTGGCTGCTCACTTTTCGCGGTTGGCTGCTCGCAGTCAACAAGAGTTTCCTCGATGTTGTAGCGTGGGCGGTCTTTCACTTCGATGTAGATCTTGCCGATATACTCGCCCACAATACCCAGTCCCACCAGGATGCATCCGCCCACAAACCAAATAGAGAGGATGATTGACGACCACCCTGGCACCACATCGTCGGTGACATATCTATAGATGACATAGATGAAGATAAGCACCGCAATGAGTATAAACACCAGTCCCGTGTGGAAGAGCAGGTGCAATGGGCGTATGCTGAATGAAGTGATGCCGTCGACGGCAAAGCTCACCATCTTGCCCAGTGGGTATTTGCTTTCTCCTGCGAAGCGTTCAGTGCGGTCGTAGTAGACACAGGTGCTGCGATATCCTATCAGTGGGACGATGCCCCGCAAAAACAGGTTGCGCTCACGATAGTTGCACAGTTGGTCGACAGCACGCCGGCTCATGAGCCGATAGTCAGCGTGGTTGTATACTGACTTGACTCCAAGCTGGCGCATCAACCTGTAAAAGGCGATGGCTGTCGTTCGCTTGAAGAAGGTGTCTGTTGTCCGTTTACGGCGTACTCCATAGACGATGTCATATCCTTCGTCATATAGTCGCACCATCTCTGCTATCATATCGATGTCGTCTTGCAGGTCGGCGTCGACACTCACCATGATGTCTCCATGTCGGCGAGCGATGTCAAGTCCAGCCATGAGGGCATTCTGATGCCCTGCGTTGGCTGCGAGTTTCACCCCCTCAAAGCGGCTGTCGACCTGATGGAACTGCTCTATCAGCGTCCATGTCTTGTCTTTTGAGCCATCGTCCACATACAGTATTCTGCTGTCTGTGGTGATAAGGCCGTCGCTGATCATCCTGTCAGTGAGTGCTGTGAGCCTTTTGGTAGTCTCTTGCAGTACGGCTTCTTCATTGTAGCAGGGTACGACAATATATAGCTTTCTCGCTTTCATTTATGCAAAGATAGTAAATGCATCTCAAATATAAAAGAAAAATCTTTATTATTTGACAGTTTTGTGCATTTTGTGACCGATTGGGGTCATTATGCCTCAAAAGGTGGTATCGTGATAACACTTTGGGTCATTCCCCTTTGATCACCATTCGGTGGTTGCGCAGTTCGTTGTCTGAGCCAAAGAAGAGGTTCTCGAGAAACATCTCCATGTATTCGGTGGTGGGGTAGATGCCCTGGTGCATGTTGGTATAACTGGCCCGGATGATGGCATTTCTGAAATACCATGCCTCGCGGTAGAACGTATCGTTGTCGAACTCATACCCCTTAGACAACATGTACTGCATGGCATAGACAAATGCCACGCGGCTGTTGGCGTATTGGAAAGTGTTGTAAATAAACAACTTGGAGATGAAGTCGCAGAAGTGACGTAACCGGTGGCTCGTGGAGAGCTGGCTGTAGTCGAAATGACGCTCTGTCTCGAAGAGATACTCCATGTGCCTCTCTATCTCGTCGGCTTTGGGATAGAGCACGGAGGCATTGGCCAGCACCCACTCTTTCTTGCTGGCAGGATGCTTGCGCAGCTCGCCTGAGTGTGAGTAGATACCGTGGAACAGGTGGTGATGGGTCTCCTTGAATCCTTCGAGTGACAGGTCAAATTTGGAACTGAGGAACAGTTCGACGATGCGTGATGACACTTTGTCAGCCTCAAAGAAATGATGTCCGTGCTCGTCACCCTCTTTTCTTAAACGGTGATAATGGTCGTTGATGCTTAACTTGACCTTGTTGAGGTCATATTGGCCTTCGATATGACGGGTGATGAGATCCAGCAGGAATTCTGATGGCTTCAAGTTGACCACCGACTGTATGCCGAAGGCTGTCATCCACATCAGACAGTATTTTTTTTCTACTGAGTGGGCATTCTTTAAGTATTTTTCGAAATTTTGCATTACGGATAGATTTTCTCGCTAAGCTGTTGGCTGTAGACATCTCCTTGCCGCCACAGTATTACTCATATGCCGAGAGGATGACATCCCTCGAGGGTCGACATGCTGACAGTGGACAATGGCTCAACGGAAGTAGAATATGTCTTTATAGATAATTTCGTTTGCAAAAATAATCATTTTTAACTAAACGAGCAAATAATCTCGTCGCATTTTGTAGACCAAAATTTGGATATCTTCTTTTTTTGAGTTATCTTTGCTTTTCAATAAGGATTATTCAAACGAAAACTTCATCAGATATGGACGAGCATCAAGCATACGAGAAGGAAGAGCGCGTGATAGACATGAATCTTGAGGCCAAAGTGGAGAAAGACCTCTTGATGCACGGATATATGCGCCGTGATTTCAACGACGAACAGATAGACCAGTTGCGTAGTGAGATAGAGACGTTGGAGGATGGCGAGAACTCTTTGCTCCATGGGTTCTGGTCGATAGAACGTAAGCCAGAGCCTCTCAATGAGGATCCTGATCACGCCCCGAAAGCCAAATTTATGGTGGGCGAGCGGGTGTGGGTGACGGAGCACATCCTGGAGAATGGCATACCTGGTGTGGGTATCGTGCGCAAGGTAGAGAAGGAGTGGATCGACCTGGAGGAAGAGCTGAAAGGATATTGGGAAATTACCTATCAGCTCAAGAACATGCGGGTGCCTTTCACAGAGGACCATGTGTTCGCAACGGAGCTGGAGGCCTTGGTATCATTGTCGGCAGATTTCCGACGCCGCGTGATAGAGGAGGCTGGTGTGCTCTGTCGTCGAATGAGGGCACTGGGCATGAATATCACTCCGAAGGAGATGATAGCCAATATCGTCAATTTTATTTAATTCAACTTTCGCAAGTTGAGAGAAGTTAAGAAGTTAAAGGAGTTAAGCCATTACATCTGATGGCTAAAGAGAGACAGCCTACGATTCATTTGGCTTAACTCCTTAGCGAAGCGATAACTACTTAACTCCTTGACTACCTGCAAGTTGAGTACTTGCAAAACTTGAATTATTTAACTTGAGCTAAAAGTTTTTCACTTTCTTCTTTTGTATTGCAAGGGGCTCTTGCCGTTCAAGCGCTTGAAAAACTTGGAGAAGGAGGCCTGGTCGGAGAAGTGTAGCATATTGCTGATCTCAGAGATGCTGTAGTCGGTCGATCGGAGGAGCCAGCAGGCCCTGTACATCAGTTTGCGGTTGATGAGTGATGTGACGGTCTCGTGTGTGATTTGTTTGACAATCATCGAGAGATATCGAGGTGAGATTTTCAGGGCGTCGGCGTAGAAACAAATCTCATGTTGCTCTTGATAATGTTTGGACATGAGATCGGAAAAACCGAGGTAAATTTTGTATTGTTTATGGTTGAAAAAGCCATCGTCCGTGCGCTTGTCCAGAATGCCCATCAAGTCGATGAGGTAGAGTGATAGAAGCGACTGTAGCGCATCGTAGTTGTAGGGATGTGGATGCTGTATGTGATAGTTGATCGCATGCAGAATGTCCAGTGTCTGTTGCATCTCCTGACGGTTGAGCTGTATGACTGGGTTTTCGGGGTGCATCTTCACATACATGGCATTGTGGAAAAGGTATCGTGAGGCGGAGTTGGCGTAGGCGAAATCAGTGTTGACGATGAGACTCGTGCAGATATAGTCGCTGCTGGTGGAGATGACTTTGGGGGGAATGAGTGGAGGGAAGCAGATCAGACCGCCCTCTTTGACGGTGACAGGGTGCCCCTCATAATTGAGTAGCACTTCTCCTCTTAGCACTTGACCGTAAATGAAACAGTTGGCCACTGTCTTGATTTTATGATTGAGCCTAAGGTTGGCATCAAAGTATTGAAAGAGGATATTGCCTTCCCATTGTTTGCTATCTTCCCATTGTTTGTTATCTTCCTTTTGTATAGTTTGTTTCATGATGATTATTACTTTCAATCTATAGTTCGGCTTGATGAAGTGTCATTGTGCCATATGGAGCACTTCGCTGAGGGTAAAGGCTCTTCTGCAGTCAAGGCAGGCAAAGTGGGCTGTGATGACAGGGGCGCTTTCTTGCTGAGTGTGTCCGAAAATTTGATACCATCCATCCAACGGGTCGTCATGGCCGATTTCATGCCAGTCGGCCCAGAGAATGCTGCCCGCACGGTCCCATCCTCCGCGTATGTCCCCGATGCGCGCCAATGCCTCTATGCCTTGTGGGCTTTCTATGAGATGGTTGAGGTCAGAGGCACCGAAATGAGCCGGCAGCGTGGTGTATCGTCTGAGCCAAGTGGTGGACACTCCCGCATGTGTGAGGAGGCATCTGACACCGGCGTAGGTGGTCTCATAGGCGAGTTGGAAGAGGCGTTCGTGCTGGTGGAACATCTGCTTGTAACGCGCGGCATACCGGCCACTATAGCGGCTGCTCATGGCCAGGTCGGCAAAGAGTTCTGAGTAGTAATGCATGTCGTGGTTGCCGAGGAGCAGGGTGGTGGCCTCCTCATGACACAGTTTGTAGTCGATGACCTCTTGGAAATTGGCTATGGCCTGCTCGTTGTCGATATGCTCCACGGGGTAGGGATCGAGATAGTCACCAAGAAAAACGACATGTTCGCAGTGGTGCTCAGCAACTGCTTTTTTCCAGAATGTACGCCCATGTAAATCAGGTATGATGAGTATGTCTTTGAGCATGATCGTCGAATTGATAAGCGAAGATAGCCTTTTTTGCTGAAACATCAAAATTTTTCTTCATTTTTCTTTGCTCGAGAGACAATTATTGTTTATCTTTGCTATGATGTTTAACTATTTTAATAATTGATTATGAACGATTTCGATGAGTTGCTGAATGGCATCAAAAAAGGTTTAGGAAGTCTTGCTGAGGATGTGCAGCAGAAGTATGGAGAACTGGTGGAGTATCTCGACACACATGATTCAGAGCAGATCAAGGCCGACTTGAGAGAGAAAGTGGAAAAGGCCACCGAGAGCGCCAAGGAAGACTTGGGCAAAGCGAAGGATGAGGCTATTGACAAGATAGGCGACCACAAAGAAGATCTGCGTGAAGGACTTGACAAGATGAAGCAGCATTTCGATGATGTGAAGCAGAAGGCTCAGGAAGAACTGAAGGATATCAACGTGGATGAGAAAATGGCCGAGGCTCGTCAGAATCTTGAGGAGGGCATGGGCAAAGCGAAGGAGATGCTTGGTGAAGGTCTGGATGTCGTGCAGCGGCAGTTTAATGAGTTGAAGAAGTATCTTAATCTGTGAGAGGCGGAACTCGCTTCTCGCGATTCGCGATTTGCCTTTCGCCTTTCGGTTTTTGCGTGAGCATCTATTCACTCCCTCTGGCTCCATCGTTTCCCCAAAGGGCAACTTCTAAGTTGGAGGGGCTGAGGGAGTGTGTCTATAATGATCAAACGCAATGATAGAAATCGAAAAAAACAAAAAAGTTTGGCTTTTTATTCGTTTATTCGTACCTTTGCAGCCTGAAAGCCGGCATGGGGGTGCTGTGTCGGTATATTAACAACTCAACATTATTTTTATGGGTGGTTTTTTTGGCACCATATCCTTTAAGGATTGTGTGAATGATTTGTTTTACGGTACGGACTACAACTCCCATCTCGGCACCAAGCGTGCCGGTTTGGTCGCATTCGACAGCGAGAAGGGGTTTAGTCGTTCGATACACAGTCTTGAGAGAGATTATTTCCGTTCAAAATTTGAAGACGAGCTCGACCAGTTTCATGGCTGCCAGGGCTTGGGAGTGATTAGCGACACTGACCCTCAGCCTATCATCGTCAACTCACACTTGGGGAGATATGCGGTGGTGACTGTCGCCAAAATCAACAATGTGCGTGAGATCGCTGACCGTTTGTTGGAGAAACGGATGCACTTCAGCGAGTTGTCGGCCAATAAAATCAATCAGACCGAACTGGTGGCGCTGCTTATCAACATGGGCACTTCCTTTGTGGACGGCATCAACAAGGTGTTTGAGCAGGTAGAAGGCTCTTGCTCCATGCTCATCCTGACCGAAGACGGCATCATCGCAGCGCGCGACCGCTATGGGCGCACACCTATCGTCATCGGCAGCAAAGAGGGGGCTTTTGCCGCTTCCAGCGAGAGTTCCAGTTTCCCCAACCTTGACTTCACCCGTGTGCGTGATGTGGGCCCAGGCGAAATCGTTCGCTTGCGTGCTGATGGGCTGGAGGTGCTTCAGCCGCCTTTCGACAAAGAGCAGATATGTGCTTTCCTTTGGGTGTATTATGGTTTCCCCACCAGCGACTATGACGGTGTCAACGTAGAGGACATGCGTGAGCGCAACGGCTTCATCATGGGCCGTGAAGACGAGACCGTGGCCGACTGTGTGTGCGGCGTGCCCGACAGCGGAGTGGGTATGGCTCTGGGCTATGCCGAGGGGCATGGTATTCCCTACAAACGGGCGGTGCTGAAGTACACCCCCACATGGCCGCGCAGTTTCACTCCTGGCAATCAGTCACGGCGTGACTTGGTGGCCAAGATGAAGCTGATTCCCAACCGTGCCATCCTCTTTGGCAAGCGTGTGGTGTTTTGCGATGACTCCATTGTGCGTGGCACGCAACTGCACGACAATGTACGCACCTTCTTTGAGTATGGGGCACGTGAGGTGCATGCCCGTATCTCCTGTCCTCCATTGGTTTACGGCTGTCCGTATATCAATTTTACCAGTTCGAAGAGTGACCTCGAACTGATTACCCGTCAGGTGATACAGGAGTTTGAAGGCGATCCCAACAAAAAACTGGATAAATATTCAGAAACAGACAGTCCTGAATACTGTCGTATGGTCGATGAGATAGCGCGACGGCTGGGTATCACCACGCTGAAATTCAACAAAATGGAAAATCTTATCAAGGCTATCGGACTGCCCAAGTCGAGAGTGTGCACTCACTGCTTTGATGGTTCAGGAACGTGTGTCAATTGCCCAAAATAGCAAATACTATCCCCATTTAGTTCAAAAAATTAAAAAAGATTTAGAAAAATTTGGATGAAATGGAAAAAATGTATAATTTTGTTGCGATTTCTTCCATATGCTAATAATATGCAGTTTTCAGGCATTCAATATGGGGGAGGACTTTCACGGCCTATTGACGCTATTTTATAAGCCGAAAAGATGAATAATATTTAAATATCATAATAATTAGTGTTTATGAAAAAGGGATATTCAAAACCGCTAACTGAAATCGAGTTGAATGTGATGCTGACAGGTTCTTTCTTGGCAGGGTCAGTTTTGGGAGGAGATAAAGGTCCTAATTCTCACGATGACGCTTTTGACCCTAGTGGTCTGAACAATGCCACATTGGTGGGCAACAGTCCTAGCATGTCAATGCAGAACCAGGCAACCAATCTCTGGGATGGAAATGAATAAAGCTATTCGCTCTTGTCGAGTGAATGGTCGCATCAGATGAAAGTTTTTTTTATCTGTACTGATTGATTTGGACGTATGGGAGACGTGAGTCTCTTGCTAATAGAATATTCCACACAGCTAAATGCTAACTAAGTATTGAAAGCATATAAGAGCAGTGCCGAGGCATTGCTCTGTTTTTTTTCACCATTTGATGACATACTTTAATTATTTTTATAATAAATATGTGAAAAAGGTAGTGGAAGTGAAAAATATTTTGTAACTTTGCCGCGAGTTTCGGGTAATGTGTTGTTGCCCGCCAAAAATTGATTGATTATGGATAGTAGTACAAAATGCCCAGTCTGTGGTAGAGAGGGTATTAACGATTATCATCAGGGAGAAGTAAGATGTCCAGGTTGTGGTAGCAATTTGGAGGTGTTTAGGCTGCTCGACTCAGTGGAAGCCGACCTGAAAGCCAAGTCCTCTAAATGGAAACCCATCGCCTTGGCAGCTGCCATATTGGCACTGATTTTTGCCATTCTTTATTTCAACAAGGGAGTTAGTCCTGACGCTCAGGAGGTAGCGCTTCTTAAAGACTCTATCGCCGCCTTGAATGAGAAAGTCAATGATTTGCAGAAAAACGGTGCTACCGTGCCTGCAGAAGCTCAGCCCGAGGAAGTAAAGAAGGGAGAGAAAGGGGCCGAGAAACCTGACGCTGAACCAGCCAAAGCAGAGGAGAAGAAAGACGACGTGACAGCCCCGGCTGGCAAGGTGACGGAACGTAATGGCAAGAAATACTACAAAGTGCAGAAAGGTGACAACCTGTGGAAGATCTGCCGTAAACTTTACGGTGACGGTAAGGTGAAACCCGAGGAAATCGCACGGCTCAATGGTCTGCGTGGCACTGACCAATTGGAGGTAGACCAGGAACTGGTCGTGAAATAGTTAAAAGTATAGAATTATGAGCAAAATAGATGACGTGAGAGACTATATCCGAAAGGCTCTCGATGATAATATCAAACTGAACAACTGGATTTCCACACAGGAGAAAGTCAGTGATGACAGGGTGGGGGATATCTGCAAAGACTTTTTACAGGTGCTCGAGCAATTTGAGTGGGCCGAGGCTACTATTCATGAGCGTGGTCTTGACCAGAGCAAAATCTCTACCGGCGCCATCACCCGTATGTTGACAGCCAAGCAGAAACTCCTGGATGTACTGGAAAGTTATGGGGTGAAGACAGTATCCTTCCCTGACGGTATGGTCACTGCCAAAGCCAATATTGTGGAGACAGTGGCCGATCCGGAGAAACGCGATGGACAGGTGGTGGAAGTGCGGAAAGACGGCTTCTACCGTAAAGACAAGTTGCTGCGCCCCGCCGACGTGGTAATTGTGAAGAATAGTTAGGCTTTTATTCCTCAGCCTTTCCGTAGGTTTCGATAAACCATTTCATCTCCTCTGACTCGGTCACATGAGTGCCGTCAGAGTAGATGAACGTGAAGTCATCCAGCAACCATTCATCTTTCTCGTAAGAAAGGATGAAAGATACATCCTGCCCCTCAGGCTGTTCGTCGCCTATCTCGTAACGCACATCCACGTATGCGGTGTGCTCCGATACGTAGTAGACTCTTAGGATGCTGTCACTCTTGACTCTGACATCCTTTCCCATCAAACCTTTGAAACTGAATGTCCGAAATACGGTGTCGGCTCTCTCGTTGCTGTATGCGATGACATTGTCACATTGTTCCCGCAGGATATTCATCTTTTCCGACCAGTTCTTACCGCCTACATGGTTACGGCCGTTGCGTATCTCGTCGCGCAACAGTTGCTCCATGCGTAGTTTGATCACCTGTGTGCCATGGGTGAGCTCGTAGGCGGCTGAAGAGTCGCGCCGTGCTTTGTCGATAGCTGCCAGACGTGCGTTCTCCACCTCCCTGGCGTGGCGGATGGAGTCATGGATGGCTTTTTCTTGTCTTTGCCGTTCCATTTCCTGATGGTAGAAATAATAGCCGGCACCAGCTGCTGCCACCAGCAGGATGGTGATGATGATAAATGCTTTTTTCATGTCTACCGCTTTTTATTGATTTCCTTTGATTTGTTTCACAAGTTGTGTAAGTAGTGCGGACAACTCTTTGTAACGGGTGGCGAAAGTGTCAATCGTGATGGGGGTGCCCTGTTCGTCGTAGACAAGGGTGGAGTCGGCGTGTGAGGCCTTGCTGAGCGCCACCTGACCGTTGCTGTGATAGAGCGTGAAAGCCACCACTTCACCTTGGTCGGCGGTCAGCGTGTATGTGGCACCATCGTCACTCCATATATCTCCCGTGAACGGCTTGCCTTCAACGAGTACTTTATCTTCGCTGAACTGGACCGCACTGACATTAATGCGGTCTTTGCCGCATGACAAAAATGCGAGCATGACACATGCTCCTGTCAAAAATCCCCATTTTTTCATTTCCAATCTATTATATGGTGCAAAGTTACACATTCACTTGCTTTCTCGCAACTTTTTTGCACAAAAAAACAGGCACGCCACGCATCAACGTGGTGAACCTGATATTTTTTCCGCCCTTTGACAAAAGTCTGTGTAGCTGTTTGTTTGCAAAAGTATTGTCAGAAATCCTGTACTCCTGCACTCTTTTCAACTTGCGACTGCTTGCTGATGAGCTGAGCGAATAGAGTTGAGTTAAAGATCCTCAAGCTCTTTGCTGTACACTTCGAAAAAATTGTATTTCAATATTCTCGAAATCCTTACAAGGTCTGACGTGTCAATCGACTGCTTGGAGAAAATTTTGTAAACATTCGTACGACTGCATGATAACTCTCCTGCAAACCAAACAACCGACTTACGTCTTTCCTTCAGGGTCTGTTTGATTAATTCACCAATATGTACCACTTTATTACAATTAGATAGGGCAGTTCTTTATAGAGTGAACAGCAAACTCTGTAGTTAATTTCTTATGGCACAAAAATAATCAATAAATCCACAACATAGACTTAATTTTAGTTAAAATCCTCTAAATGTAAACACATAAGCGACGTTAAAATGCTGAAATGTAATGATTTATGCAACATGTTATATTCAATGTTACATTTTTGTTATAAACACATGCACGTCGTTTATTTCATTTTGTCATCCTTTGCAGATATCATTGACTTACTTTTGTGGCATCTTTAGTGAATACTATCTTAAAAAGTTATAAATATGCAAGTGAAGATATCTTTATTAGATGAGGCACGTCGCAGTTGGCAGCAACTGGCGGCGTTTCGGGAAGTACGTGAGCGGTGTAAACGCTATTGTTATGGCGACCAGTGGGGTGACATGGTGAACGTGGGCAATGACTGGATGCGCGAGGAGCAATATATACGCAGCCAAGGCAGCGAACCTCTGAAAAACAATCTGATCCGCCGGTTGGTGCGACAGGTGCTCGGTCTTTACCGCTCTGAGATGAAGCCGCTGAACTGTGTGGCCTGTGGCGAGCACGGCGTGAGGCACTCGGCTGTCTTATCGGCCATGCTCTCCTACAACAGTCGGCTCAACCATGCCGACGAGTTGAACGCAAGGGCCTTGGAGGAGTTCCTCATATCAGGAATGACAGTGCAGCGCAAGACTTTTGCACGACGCCACGGCTATGCCGATTGCTGGACAGACATGGTGTCGCCGGTGCGTTTCTTTATAGACAGGGGATGCTCCGACTTGCGAGGATGGGATGTGGAGATGCTGGGAGAGATACACGACATGCGTTTCGACGCACTCTGCCAGGAGTTCGCCCACAGTGATGACGACTGTCGTCGGTTGGCAGAGATCTATGCGCCGTCTACTTATCTCTCCCATGTCAGGGATGTGATGTCGCAGATGGGAGGTCATACGCCGCAGAATGCCTTTCTACAGCCCTCAGGTGATGGCCTTTGCCGTGTCATCGAGGTGTGGCGTAAAGAACGTGTGGCGGTCTATCTGTGTCATGACAGGGCCAGGGGCCAACTCTATTATGTCGATGTGGCAGAGTGTCCCACATCACTGTTGCTCGAACCACAGGTGGAGCGAAGTTGGATGGCCTTGGATGAATGGCATTATTATTATCTCACACCCTTCGGTCATGTGTTGTCGCATGGGGTGTCGCCTTATGCTCATGGCGGTCATCCTTATGTGTGGAAGGCTTATCCGCTCATCGATGGCGAGATACACTCTTTTGTGGCCGATGTCATCGACCAGCAGCGCTATACCAACCGTCTTATCACGCTCTACGACTGGGTGATGCGCTCCTCGGCCAAGGGTGTGCTCTTGGTGCCGGAAGAGAGTGTACCTGACGGTTATAGCATCGATGACATCGCGGAGGAATGGGCTCGCTTCAATGGGGTGATCCCGGTGCGCACCCGCAATGGTGCGCAACTGCCACAACAGGTGTCGGCCAATGCCGTCAATGTAGGTATCAATGAATTGCTGCAGACACAACTCAGTCTTATGGAGGACATCTCGGGTGTCACGGGTGCCTTGCAGGGAAAGTTGGGCTCTACGAGTGTCAGCGGCACGCTCTTTGAACAACAGACCCACAACGCCGTGCTCTCGCAGCTCGACTTGCTCGACACGTTCCGCAGCTTCCTTGTAGAGGGTGCGGAAAAGGATCTGAGCAATATGCGGCAGTTTTACACCCAACCACGCTCCGTGCCGACTGAAGATGGTAAAGGGCATCTGGTTTATGACCCAGAAGAAATGAGTGAGGTGAAAGGAGTGGTGGTGAGTTGATGATTTGATTTCTTTGGCTTTTTCATTGTAACGAATTGTAAAGTGTGTTAATGATTGTTTCACCGAGTGGGACATTGCCAAATGAATGAATTCCTTTACTTTTTATTTTTTTTGCTCATTTTGATAATAATTTTTGCATTTTTTTCGCGTTTTTTGATGAAGGTAGAATATTTTTTTGTATATTTGCACATTGTTATTAATAGATTACATCAATACCAAGAAAACAATAGAGAAGAAATGTATTAACACCTTTTATATTATTTATTAAATAGATTAGCTTATGAAAAAATTACGACTTTCATTTCTGATGCTTTCCCTATTGCTGATGGCGGTAGGTGCGAGCGCTCAAAAAACTTCAGATTGCACGAAGCCCATCTCTGTGCAGGTGGAGCCGGCCCCCACATCGGCATTGGTTTCATGGATAGGATTTAGCGATAGTTACAATGTGCGCTACCAAGATGCTGGTGTTAAGACCGTGATCTTTTCTGAGGATTTTGAGAATGGACTAGAGGGATGGACCATTTACACCCTTGGCGAGTCGCCACAATCAGAAGGTTGGTTCACCTTTGATCCGACCCAAGGCTTAACTGTCACTGCACACAGTGGTAGTCAAGTAGCAGCCTCCTTTAGTTGGAGCACTCAGGCTTTTGATGCCGACAACTGGCTCGTCACACCTCAGGTGGACCTCGGTGGCACATTGAGTTTTTTCGATTGTGTAAATGGTGGATATCCTGATGCTTACGAGGTCAAGTTGTCCACGACTGGCAATAAAGTGGAAGACTTTACTGAAGTGCTCCGTCCAATGGCTAATGGCACTTTGGGTGAATGGGGTGAGGTGTCAATTGACCTGTCTGCATATGAGGGTCAGAAAGGCTACATCGCCATTCATCACGTAGGCTATGACAATAACTATCTCCTCATCGATGATTTTAGCATCTATAAAGGAAGTAATGATTGGGTCGAGGTCCTCTCCACTACTGAGGAAAGTATCGAAATCACAGGCCTCAAGCCATCAACCACCTATGAATTCCAGATTCAGGGTGTGTGTGAGGATTCTGAAAGCGAATGGACCACAATAAGTTCCTTTACCACTATGGAAGCATGTCCTGTGCCATTTGATGTGACTGTAAAAGCAGATAATACTACTGCTACAGTCTCCTGGACAGGATACAGCGAGACCTACAATGTGCGTTATAGAATACCCGCAGGAAAAGAGCAATTGTTCTTTGAGGGCTTTGAGGAAGGAATACCTGAAACATGGACGATCATTGATAATGATGGCGACGGGAGAACTTGGTATGTATCCGCCAATTCATCAGATGATCGTGGATTTGATAGTAATCATGCAGCCTCGGCAAGCTATGAAAATTCCTCCTATTCAGCCCTTACTCCTGACAACTGGCTGATTACACCACAGCTCGACCTCCAAGGTACATTGAGTGTATGGCTTTGCGGACAAGACCCGAGCTATGCAGCAGAACACTTCGCTGTTTTACTCTCCACCACAGGGACAGCTGTCGAGGATTTCACAGAAGTACTGGTACCGGAGACCGTAGCCACAGGTGTGCTGACACAATACACAGCCGACCTCAGCCAGTATAAAGGACAGAAGGGTTATATCGCCATCCGTCACTACAATTGCACGGATATGTTTGTACTCAACGTTGACAACTTCGAATTGTTAGGTGATGAAATCGGTGGCACAGATTGGACTACCATCTCCACCGAAGAGACCACTGTCGCGCTGGCCGGTCTGGAGCCGGAAACCAAATACGAGCTGCAGGTGCAGGGTGTCTGCGACAATGTGCCCACAGAATGGAGCGATGTTATCCTTTTCACCACATTGAATCTTACTGTCGATATGGTGCTGCTGGATGATGATTATGATCAGCCTGAAGGCGCTACAAACACTGACGTGCTGACCGAAAACAAGGGCAAGGTTGCGAATGTGACCTTCAAGGACCGCGTGTTCTATAAGGATGGCGAGTGGAATAGTCTCAGTCTGCCCTTCAGCCTCACGGCAGAGCAAATCGCCAACTCACCGCTGGCCGATGCTACCATCTATGAGCTCTATGGTGCTGGTGTGGACGGAAAGCATGTAGACTTCTATTTCTGGCCCGCCGATGAAATCAGTTCGGATTGGTTATACATCTTCAAATGGGAGGGAACAGGCGATAACATTGTCAGTCCAGAATTTAACAATGTGAAGATTGATGCAGAAGAAGGTCCATTCCTGCCTTCACCTGATTACCACGCATACTTCATGGGCAACTACAGCACTATCATCGCTGATCCAGAAGCAGATGGATACTACACCTACTACCTTGGGGCAGGCAATAAACTGAGATATTCTCCCAACAAAGTGAAGATTTATCCTTTCCGACTCTATTGCGTATTCTTTGCCAACGAAGCAGATCCTGAGACACTCGATTATTCCTTCCACTTCGGTGACGAGCACGTCGATGGCATCGTCGAGTTGGATGGCGCTTTGAAGAACAATGACACCAAGGGTATCTACAATCTCCAGGGTGTGAAGGTCAACAATGCCAAGCAGAAAGGTATCTATATTATGAATGGACGTAAAGTCGTGGTTAAATAATCATCTTTAAAAAAGGCTACAATTATGAAAAAACAAATAATGAACGTCAGAGCATATATCAGTCCTTCCGTGAAGGTGATGAGAATGACCATGAAGCAGAATGTTATGATTGACATCTTCTCAGGAGGTGACGAATACAGTGGTATTGAGATCGATACCACCCCAGACACCAGCGGACAAATCAACCGCTCAAACACCAGTGTGTGGGACAAAGAATTGTAAGTAAGTCAAGCGCAACAAAAAAGGGAGTGCCATTCAATGGCACTCCTTTTTTTCGCTATTCGCTATTGGCTATTCGCTATTGGCCTTTCGCTATTGGCCTTTCGCTTTTCGCAGTGGTAATCTCTTACCTCTCACCTCTTACCCCTCACCTCTTAAACACACGGAGGGGAGCTGCCCTGAAAGGAACAGCCCCCCTGAAATAATCCTATCCGACATAGGATTATCATTGTTTGATTTAATGATGCAAATATAAAAAAATATGTGATACATTGTACATTGACTGTCAAAGATTTAACAAATTTTTAACAACATTTATTGTCATAAAATATTGTTTCCGTTTTGTAACATTTTTGTCATCAATTCCACCAGCTGCCTTGAATGTGTGGTTTCCTTTTCTGATGCAAGAGCGGAATCCATTTCGGCATGGGCATCTCATGGAAACAGATGTGCAGTCCGATAGCTCGTGTCATGAGCAGGTCATCATGTTTGCCTTCTATGGCTCCATAGCTGCCGTTCTGTCTTCTCACATAGGTGTCATACTCATCGAGGCATCGCTCATCACGCTCCACGTAGAGCCTTTCCCTGACCACCTCCACCAGTGTGCTGATGATTTCGGGCTTCGTTTTGATGTTGGTATGAAACCCATACTTGGCCGGTCGGCGTTCTCTGATGTCCTCTGCGCTTTGTCGACGTGCGTAAAGACAGGGGTACACCTCCTTGATCTCATTGAGGATATAGGGCGACTGGTCGCCACCCTCTATCCATCGGGTGTCGTCGTGTGTCTCAAGCGTGTTGCTTTCGATGACGAGCAGTGCGTCTTCGTAATAGTGCGCTATCTGTACCGCTTTCCATGCCAGGAGGTCGATGTCGGTGTGGCCGTACCATTGGGCGCAAACCACGGGTTTGTCGCCTTGTAGCATCCAATAGCGGTCGATGACACACACCACCGACCAGTCGGCCTTGTGACTTCTGCCTCCGATGTCTACGACCACCAGGTAGCGATCGCTCACCGCACCGTCGACGAATCGTTCCGGTTCGTCCCATATCCACAATAGCCCATTGTCGTCAGTGTCGAAGTGCAGCCGCTCCAGGGCGGCTTTCCCTTTGATGGCCATGCCTCTGAGTTCGCCTTTGTACCTTGGTGGGCGGCATCCTTTGCGCAATGCTTGTACCTGATAGGTGTCAAAGACCCTTGAGCCGCTGTTTTGGAATGCCTCGATGTCATCCGAGGGGAACTCCGCTGCCATTTGGCCATGGTCGTTATATTTACGTCGCTCGTTGATATACCATTTGATGGCCTCCAGTGTGGCACCCATCTCCCATAGCCTCCAGAGGTAGCGCCCAGACTCTTCACGCAGATGTGTTGCGTCTTTCCTCGTCCTGTTTTCGTATAATCTGCGGGCGAAAGAGGTGGCGTCCTGCAGAGGCAGTGCATACTGTTCGATTTGCCACCACGCCACAAAGAGCGGCTTAAACTGTGATACCCCACGATTGGCAGCGTCATACTCACGTTGGAAGAAATTGCCGGTGCCGTTGGCCGTCGACTCGTAAACGATCATGGTGTGGGGCTTATACGACGCTCCGGCACAGGCTGAGCGAATGATGTCCTCTGGGGTTTTGTTGTCGGTCTTGCGCCAGAACGCCACCTCCGTGCAGTGTACGAGTGCGGAGTCGCCGCCACGGGCGGAGTTGGGTGTCTCTGCTGACCCCACTTTGATTTTACAGTTGCGCAGCGGGATATACCTTAGAAGGCGTGAATGACGGTCGCCGGTGATTTTGGCGTTGGCTGCCGTTTTCCTTTTACTGTCAGAGGTGTGTTGGGTCGTGGGTGTGGAGAAGATGTCGCAACAGCCGGTGTCAGATGGAGTGGGGCAGCTGTCATCCTCGTCGGGGCTGTCGGCGGCGCATTCGAGCAGGCGCATGGGGTAGCGCTCCATGAGTTTGTCAAACATGCTGCTCACTTCTGCCGAGGCGGTCTTCACATGGCCTACGATCAGTGAGTTGAGGCCTTTATGAAGCAACAGTTGCAGCCATGCCATATAGATTTGTGTCACGGTGGAGCCACCCCACTGGCGGGCTTTGAGCACAATCACCCTGATGGGTTCTTCCTTTAGCCGTGCCTCCTCAAATTTCTCCACGAGGCGTCGCTGTGCGCGGTTGAGGGTGAGGGGGATGTCCTCGCCGCCGTCTTTGGGTTTGATGCGCACATAGCGCCATGCCCAGTAGCAGAAATCGTGCTTGCACCTGAGATACTCCAGTCGCTCCATCATCTCGCCTGTGGTGTGTCTTGTTTGCCGGGCGTAAACGCTGACGGCGCCACATCGGATGATGCCGCGCACGATGTCCTCGCGCAGCATGGTGTCAGGCAGCCATACGTCACAAGGTTTGTAGTCGCTGATATGCACGCGTGTGCGCCGGTGGAGGCATCCCTCCCCGGTCAGCGGATTGAATGTTTGGTGTATTTGTTGGTTGCGTCGCTCATTTTCAGCGAGCATCTCGTTGATGGCAGTGGTCAGTGTCTCCATTTCTCTTATTCTTGCTTCTATGCAAAAATAAGATTTTCCCACTGTCTGAGGTGGTCATTTTGAAAACTCCCCAAACCTCATATACAATAAAGCCACCGACGAGGAGAGCCCCGCCGGTGGGTATACAAAAATATTATGCCTATGAATGGTTGATTTATTCGTCCCAGACAGATGCACCGTTGCTTAAAACCTCGGAACTTTCCTTGATGATTTCCTCGTCTTGTACTGAGTCAATCACGGCAATGCTGATAGATTCCATGATATCTTCCGTGTCAATCAACTGAATGCGGATGGCTGGTGTTGTATATACCTTTTTCATAAATACTCAGTTTATATTGTATTTTTGTTATTTCAATCAATTTTCGTACAAAATTAGTGTTTTTATTTCTAATCCAAATTTCTTTGTTATGATTTCTTGTTTTGGTTAACATTTTTTAATATTTGCGTGTTTTTCTTGGTGTTTGCGGATGTCGCTGCCTGGACCATGTCGACTATTCTCTTTTGATTCTTTTTTCGTTGCCTCGCTCCCATATGGAGGTGCGGTCAGCAGCGGAGAGACCGCCGATGATATGTTGTGGTATGGCGGGTTTGTTGTGCTGTGTGGTGGTGCTAAGGTCGTGTATCTCCGATGCCTTTCGTCTTTCTATCAGATATTCGTCTATACGTTGGTTGCGACCTTCTATTTCGCCTTCTCTACGGGCATTGGCCATATCTTGAGCGTATGTCACTGAGCGGCGGAGCATGCCAATGGAGTCGTCGCTCAGTTGACCGGAAAGCAGCTCTTCTGCCAGCTGACTGATGAATTTGCTGATTTCCTCACCGTGTTCCTTTCCCTCTAATGCCTTTTTCCACTGGTTGATGTTTTGAGCCAGTAGTTCTGTTGGCCTGATGTCGGTCTGTTCAGTGTCAGGGTATTCAGTGACTGTCTGTTCGGTGACTGTCTGTTCGATGTCAGTTTGTTCGTTGTCGGATTGTTCAGCGTCGGGCTTTTCCGTGACGAACTGTTCAGTTTTGGACTGTTCGTTTTCACTGGGGGTATCCTCAGGCAGAGTCATCTCTGGATCTTCGGGCGGTGTCATTTTTGGTGCTTCAGGCGGTGTCATTTCAGACACTGGTTGTAGTTCTTCGTTTTTCGTTTCTGTGGTCATTGGCTCTTGACGTGTTGTCTCGTTGGCCTCCGTGTTTTTTGCTTTTTTCATATCAGTGGATGTTTTGGTGAATAAATGTACTGCAAAGATACTTGTTACTTGATAGGAAATCCTGTCATTTTGATATCCTGATAAACATGCAGTGGATTGATGAAAATAAATCATAAAAAAACGCTTCGCTTGAGAAAAAGGTAGAAAAAGGAAGAAAAAATCTTGTGATGATTCACTGTGCTCGGTGCCGTTGTTTTTAAGAGAGAAAAATCCTTCGGCTTCGATAAAAAAATGAAGAAAAACGTGGGTGACACCAATAATAATCCCCTGTGTTCTATCGTTATAGTCATAAAAAAGCAAATGCTATTCAGACAGAAAGAATTATCTCCACAATTGAAAGAACGACTCAAAGAATACGTCTATGATGTGATAGGTTACTTGTTCAAAGTGTACAAGGAATTGCCATGTGGTTTTCCCGAGTATATCTATCAAGACGCATTAGGAATTGAGTTTACAGAAAATAGTGTGCCTTTTAAGAAGGAATACATTTTCCATCCTCTTTTCAGGGGGAAACCGCTCATGTCCTATTTCAAGATGGATTTCATGTTGGAACGAAGTAGAGGAAATATTATCATAGAATGTAAGGCTATTGATGAAATAGGCGAAAAGGAACGCCATCAGTTGTTTAGTTATATGTCTGGCTCACAATTTCCTATAGGCATACTCGTCAATTTCTCAACTTATCCAAAAGCCGAGATTGAAAAATACTATTATGACAAGCTTGATGGAACCATCTCCCCGTTCTGATAGCCGATTTGTTCTTGTTTTTCTCCTTTTTCATAAACGCTTGCGTTTTTTTCTTCTGTTAGATGCCCCCCAACGCGGATTGTAAAGATGTTAACAGGTAAGTAATGATGAAAAATTTATTCTTCCTTTTTCTACCTTTTTCCCAAGCGAAGCGTTTTTTTATTTTTATAAGCGAAAAAAATGATTCAATGGGGGAAAATAAAGGATTTTTGTGTATATTTGTACTCAAATCTTCAAATTTTGTGACTATGAGACCATACAAGTTTTTTTCTGTTGTCATGCTGATGCTTTTCGTTGCATTCACAGCCAGCGCCGGCACATCAGTCGCCACCAAAGTGAGAGTCACCAATGGCAAGGAATTTCTTCGTACCCTTGCCAGCAATACTCACATCATCATCCCTAAAGGTACGAAAATCATGCTTACCGAGGCTCTTGAAGATGAAGCCTTGAGGTCAGAGCTTAAAATGGTAGAGATTAATACCTATGAGCCTCCCATTGACTTATATAATAAAGTAGAGGCACTAGGTTATTACGACAATTTCGATGGTAACCAGTTGGTGGTGGCAGGCTTGTCCAATCTCACTATTGAGGGAGAGGGCGATCCACTTGACGGACCGTCGATCATCATCAACCCTCGCTATGCCTATGTCTTCTACTTTTTATGTTGTGAAAATGTAAACCTTATCAATCTCACTTTAGGCCACACTGAGGAGGGATATTGCGAGGGTGGTGTGGTGATGTTCGACCACTGCATAGAAGCACGTATCTCCGGCTGCGACATGTATGGCTGTGGCACAGAGGGTATCGGTGCCTCCGACTCGCAGATGATACAGTGCTTCAACTCTTATATCCGCGACTGCTCCTATCAGATCATGACAATCACGCGGTGCAGTGATGTCAAATTCAGCAACTGTGAGTTCTTCCGCAACAAACAGTTCTCATTGGTCAATATATCGGGTAGTTCGGAGGTGCAGTTCAAAAAATGCAAGTTCTACGACAACCGCGGCCCGCTTTTCTCCATCGACAATGCCCGTCCCGTGCTCGACGAATGTATCGTGCGTCATGGACAGACCATGCTCGGCTCCATTGATGATGTGCAATACACCGGCTCACAGTTTTTCGAAAGCGAGGGGGAAGCCTATGATCCTGAAGGAGGCTATCCCGATGGGGAAGAGGTGTCGTATTATGACAACGATTGGGAGAACAACGTGCTGAAGGTGAGCAACAGCGTCACCAAACCAGGTATTGCCGACTTCTTCATCGCCTTGGCCCATAAGAGTAACTCTCCGCTCATCAAAAGCGCCTCTCTGGCGCTCAATCCACCCTACAAAAGCGCAGTGGACATTGTGGAGGTAGACAAGAAGAATGGGTATATCTTTGTGGCCAATCTGCCAGAGAACGCCAATGGCAGCGACTATCGCGCAGTAGAGGCCTGCTACTGGAGGTGCAATGACGGCAGTATCCTTTTTGCTGTCAACCATCTCTTGCAGGAAGATAAGACGGTGGTCAATTTCTATCGTTACGACTCTCGCCGCCGTCTTCTCAACCCTATCACAGAGGAGGATCCCCTGACGCATGTGGAGGAAGATGTCTATGTGGCGCTTCCCCGCACCGGCAAGTCCATTCAGTATGTGCTGACGGCCAACCCAGAGAAGCAGGTGGGCGTGCACAACTTTGACGGCAGACAGTTCCTTTACAAACCCACAGGTGGCCGCAGTATGTTTTCTGAGAATGCCACCAACCCCTATGGTGTCGGCAATATGGTGGCTTTCCTGCGGAGGTATTAGTGTTTTATGAGTTGAGGAGTTGAGGAGTTTAGGAGTTCAGACAATAGCACTGAATGCTGAGGTCCTCCACTTCTGGACTCTTCATATTAAGTCATTTGTCTGAACTCCTAAACTCCTAAACTCCTGCACTCCTAAAGATAATTCCCATCAGATAGCAGTAGAGGTGAAAAACCACGGCGGTGCCACCGATGAGCCATCCCGTCAAAAGATAGGCTGCTATCCACAGGTTATAGGAGAAGGGGTCTTTAGCGTGGGTCATTTGCGCGCCAAGCAGCGCGTAAATGACTCCCGAGAGACCCACCACACGGTCGGTAGCCGCAGCCCCCAGCGTGGCTATGGAAGAAGGACAACTACAGGCGATGAGCCAGGCCGTCAACAGATGGCGTAGACGAATCGGGCAAAAAAACACAATCTGTAGCCACACATAGACATTGAGGATGGCATGCACGAGTCCCGTATGTACGATGGGGTGAAGCAGACGTGCATAGAGTGGCGCCCCAGTATAGAGACCGATACCAATGTCTGGTGTATCACATGGCGACAGGATGGCTACAGCCATTACGAGGCCGCCGACACCCAGCGACGCAGCCTTTGCATGATCTCTTGCTTGCATCTCTTCTTCTCCTTACAAATGATGACATGGGCAGCAGCGGCGGATAGATAAAACCGTGGCGCCTCATGGTTGACCACATAATACACACGGCGGCGGAGCGACCACTCTGGATAGTATTCCTTCAGCCGCTCACAGCGGCGCTTGATCTCCTCAAACATCTCGCGCTTGAGGGGGTGACCTCCGGTGGGCAAAGGACGGTGGTACATCGATGATACGACTCGCAGCGCGCGTTCCTCACTCACCCAGAAACGTTGTGCTGGTTGGTGGATGGCCATGTCTATCACTTCCATCACATTGAGACCGTCGCACAATTCAAACTCACGGTTGAATACCTCCAACAGGTTGCGGTTGCGCTCGTCGCGGTATTCAAATGCAGATCTTGGTGTTTTAGTTGCTTTTTTCATGATTTTATATTTTTGCTGATGTTTTTAATCGCATTGCAAAAATATAAATTTATCGGGAGAATAACTTTATATTAATAAGATAAAATATAAAGTAAATTTATAAAATTAGCGGTATTGACTTGATGGTCAATACCGCCGGATATTTTGTTAAAGTGTTACTTCGTAGTGGGACGTGGACGTTGGAAGACGTTGTTACGACGTAGGAGTAGTGGGAGTAGTTGTAAGCAGTTTCCTTATTCGGCTTCGGAGGAGAGCTGTTTCAGTCCCTCAGCATATTCTTGTTCGATGACAGCCATGGCCTCATCGAAGTCCATGTCGAAGACTTTCACACCGAGAGGCTTCACATTGGTGTACATGATGTCTACGATCTGGGTATGGATTGACTTCAGTTCGTCGATGCTTTCCGTGGCGGCCATCTTCTCTAAGAGTTTCTGCACTTCATTGATATAGGCATCGGCTTGGGCATTGTCAGCACGCTTCGCTGTGCGACCGGAGGTGCGTGTACCTTTTTTCGCACTTCTGGTGGGGATGGTGGCCGTTTTCTTGCTGCTTTTCTTCGTGCTGGCTTTGGGAGCAGGCACTTCGACCTCCTCTTCCTCCACCACATTGTTTTTTCTGATGTTTCTTGAGATGAAGAAAGCGGCGATGCCACCCACCAGTGCGAGGACGCACATTATAATAAATAAGGTGAAGTTCTGGAGCAGAATGCCCAGTCCATAGCCGATGGCTACCAGTGCGACAAAAGTGCCTATGCCCCACAGTAGACTGGTGCCCACTTTGGTTTTGTTGTAAACCCCAGTGCCGGGGAGATTGGTGTTGATATAGGCACCTTTCTTTCCGATATTGAGTTTGGCGCCTCGTGGGCCTATTGACAAGCTCATTCCTGTCTTGTTGATGTTGAGGGTCACCCAGGGCAGGATTTTGATGGATTTTCTGATGTAGGTAGGCATGATGTTGTGATGAAAAATGTGTGGAGTGTTTTCAGCTCCCGATGTAAGAGTCTTTGAATCCTAAGAAGTAGAGTACGCCGTCGAGACCGATGGTGCTGATGGACTGTTTGGCGGTGGCTTTCACCCTCGGTTTCGCATGGAAAGCGATGCCCAGGCCGGCCTCAGAGATCATGGGCAGGTCGTTGGCACCGTCGCCCACGGCGATGGTCTGTGCCAGATTCACCTTTTCCACTTGTGCGATGAGTTTCAGCAGTTCTGCCTTGCGGTGGCCGTCCACCACCTCGCCGAGATACCTGCCTGTCAGTCGTCCGTTGTCGTCTATCTCCAGTTCGTTGGCATACATGTAGTCGATGCCGTATTTCCGTTGCAGGGATTCGCCGAAGAAGGTGAAACCTCCGCTGAGGATAGCGATCTTGTATCCACAGCGTTTGAGCACGGTCATCAGCCGGTCTACGCCCTCGGTGATGGGCAGGCTGTCGGCGATTTCCTGCATCACACTCACATCCAGTCCCTTCAGCAGGGCCACTCGTTCGGTGAAGCTTTCTTTGAAGTCGATTTCTCCCCTCATGGCGCGTTCGGTGATGGCTTTCACCTGGTCGCCCACACCTGCCCGAATAGCCAGTTCGTCGATACACTCTGTCTGTATGAGTGTCGAGTCCATATCGAAGCAGATGAGGCGTCGCATGCGGCGGTACATGTCGTCACGTTGCAGGGAGAAGTCGAACCCCATCTCTGCGGAGAGTTTCATCAGCTGTGCCTGCATGGCGGTGCGGTCAGGAGTGCCACGGAGGGAGAATTCGATACATGCCCTCACGTTGCGCTCAGGGTTTTTGATGCTCTGCCGGCCGGTAAGGCGTTTGATGGAGTCGATGTTCAGCCCTTGACTGGCGATCACCTCTGTGGCGGCCTCTATTTGTGCGGCGGAGAGGGAGCGCCCGATGATGGTGAGGATGTACCTGTTTTTCCCTTGCAGTGCCACCCATCCCTCGTATTCGTCGTCGGCGATAGGGGAGAACCCGATGTTCACCCCTAGGGCTGTAGCTTTGAAGAGTAGTTCCTTGAGCACCTGACCAGAGTGCTGTTCGTCGATGCGGATCAGGATGCCCAGCGATAGTGTGCTGTGGATGTCGGCCTGGCCGATATCAAGGATTTGAGCGTTGTGTTGGGCCAGGATTCTCATCACTGAGGCGGTGAGTCCGGGACGGTCTTGTCCGGTGATGCTCACCAGTATTTGTTCTTTGTTCATTCTTTTACAACATTACGATGCAAAGATAATCAAAATCGGGAGCAAAGCCAAATTTTTGGTTGATAAGTTATTTCTTAAGTAGGCGAGTAGACAAGTTACGAGTACACAAGTTGTTACTTTAGTAGACAATAGACAAGTATACGAGTTGTTTGCAAGGGTAATCTCTCACCTCTCACCACTCACCTCTCACCACTTACCACATACCTCTCACCACAATCCACCTCTACCTTTTTTGATAAAAATAAAGTTAAATTCCTTTTTTTCTTTGCGATTACAACAAAAAACGCTATCTTTGCTTTCGAGTTGGAAATTCAATACATTAATCATAATAAAAAACCTAAAATTTTAGATTATGAAGAAATTTTATCTTATCGCAATGATGGCTCTGGCCACAATGAGTGTCAATGCCCAGCAGAAAGTCATACTGAGCACCTATGCTGGCACACCAGTGGAGAAATTTGACGGCTGCGAGTGCAACGTGACGGTCAACCGCTACGTGTTCACTGGATGGAACACTATCTCACTGCCTTTCGCTGTGAGCGAGAGTGAGCTCAACGAACTTTTCGGCGCAGACTGCCGGTTGGAGAAACTCGTTGGCGCTGAACAGGAGTCCAATGGTATCCGTCTCGACTTCCAAGACTGCAAGTCGGTCGGTATGGAGGCCAATGTGCCCTATATCTTACACTACACGGGCGAGGCTGCCAACAAGAAAATTAGCAAGCTGACCACTCTGACAGCTGGCGAGGCTGCTCTCACCTATCAAGTGAAGGGTGGCAATGAGACCGTGACGATGGCCTGCGCTCAGACCCACATCGACGGTATCGGCTTCTATGGTGTGCTTGCTGTTGACAATGCAGAGGCTCGTTTCACACCGGTGGATGAGACCAAGAGCGGCTTCTATGCCACCCGTTGCTATGTGAAAGTGTCTTCAGGTACCGACGCCCTGTTGCGCACCAACCACCTCGCTGCCGGCGAACTGTCGAGCATCAGTGCTGTGGCTTCCTCAAAAGAGAAGGTGGATGTTTACACACTCTCAGGTGTGAAGGTCGCCACCAACGTGCGTGCCTCTGAAATCAACAAGATGCAGCCCGGTGTCTATGTCGTCAATGGACAGAAAGTGCTGGTGAAGTAATACCTCCCCCTCATCCCCTTCTTCCTTCTTAGGAGAGGAGTGGCCAACGCCCCGTCAGGCTTTGTCTGACGGGGCGTTGATGATACTGTTGGCTACCACACTGACGCTGGAGAAGGCCATAAGGGCGCTGGCCCACATCGGTGTGATCTGCCATTCGTAGCCTATCGCGTAAGGCAGTCCGGCGGCCAAGGGGATACACACTACATTATATATAAAGGCCCAGAAGAGATTCTGGTGGATGGTCCTCACGGTGCGGCGGCTCAACGTCACTGCCTCGGGGATGCGCCTCAGGTCGTCGCCCATCAGTGTCATTTGAGCCACGTCCATGGCGATGTCAGTGCCCTGGCTCATGGCGATGCTGACATCGGCCAGCGCCAGTGCCTGAGAGTCGTTGATCCCATCGCCCACCATGGCCACGCATTTACCCTCTTGTTGCAGCCTCGACACCAGATTTTCCTTGTCCTGGGGTTGCACACGGCTTTGATAATGGTCAATGCCAGCCTCCCGTGCCCAGTAGGCGGCGGCCTCTTCGTTGTCGCCGCTCATCATATACACCTCGATGCCTTTTTCTTTCAGTTGGCTGATGGCCTCTTGGGTGTGTGGCTTCAGTGTCTCGCGCTCATCAAGAGGCAGTGAGTCCGCCCGAGTGAAGTCGATGGCAGGGTTGGGGATGGTGAGGGTGCCTGTCTTGTCGGTCACTAAGGCGTCCACCCGACAGATGCGCTCCAGTGCGGTGGCGTCTTTGATGAGTATATTTCTTTTTGCGGCTTTGCCCATGCCCACCATAAGGGCTGTGGGGGTGGCCAGTCCTAGTGCACAGGGACAGGCCACCACAAGTACCGACACGGCAGAGAGAATGGCGTGGGGTAGGGCAGTGCTGCCTCCCACCACCCACCAGATGATGAAGGTGAGCAGTGCGATCGTTGCCACGGTGGGCACAAAGACCAGTGCGATGCGGTCCACCACACGCTGCACGGGGGCTTTGCTGCCCTGTGCTTCCTGTACCATGCGTATGATTTGTGCCAGGGCAGTGTCCTTCCCAGTCTTTTGTGCGCGCATTCTCAGTTTGCCCTGGCTCACCACGGTGCCGGCCAGCGCCTTTGAACCCAGCTTTTTGGCCACGGGCGAAGGCTCGCCGCTGATCATGGCCTCATCGACATAGGCGCTGTCGGGGGTCATGAAACTCTCGCCGTAGTTCACCATGCCGTCGACGGGTATTTTCTCGCCAGCCCTCACCTCTATCACGTCGCCAGGGGCGATGGTGCTGATAGGCACCTCCTCGTAGAGCGGTGTCTGTAGGCCTTGTGCGTCGGTCTGCATGCCTTTGTATACGCGTGCAGTTTTTGGAGTCAGTCCCATCAGTTGACGGATGGCGCTGGCGGTGTTTTTCCGAGCCCTCTCCTCTATCAGACGACCTGTCAGCACGAAGGTGATGATCATCACCGTGGCGTCGTAGTAGGTGTGCCATGTGATGCCTTTTGTACCCCAGAACCTCTCCCCCCAGAATGTGTTGAACACGCTGAAGACGAAAGCGATGCCCGTGGAGAGAGCCACCAAGGTGTCCATATTGGCGGTGCCGTGCCGCAGTTGCCGTGCCGCACTGGTATAGAAATGGCGTCCGCAGACAATCATACAAGCGGCGGCGAGCAGCATCGAGGTCTGATTCGCCACATCGTCGTTGCCTACGTGCAGCCACCCCATCGAGATGGCCATCACCAGGATAGAGAAACCCCATGAGAGCAGTGTCTTGCGCCGGAGCAGGATGTATTCGCGGCGCTCTATCTCCACTACGCTGCGGCCAGTCTCTATCACCATGTCATAGCCGATGGCGCTGATTTCCTCTTTCATCTGTTGCAGCGTGATCACCTTGTCATCGTATTCGATGGTGGCGGTGCGGGCTGGCAATGACACACTGGCGCTGTTGACCCCTTCGAGAGAGTTGAGCTTCCTTTCCACATTGGCCGAGCATGCCGAGCATGCCATGCCAATCACAGGTACTGTTGTTTTCATAAGGCAAAAATACAGAAAAACAACCATACCCCAAAAGTTTTGTTGTCATTTAGTTTGGAATCGCATTCACTTTCTTCTTTTCTCTCGTTTTTTTTCGTCACTTTCCTCTAAAGAAAAGCGAAATTCTTTATCGGATGGTATGTAATTCACAAATTTTATCTAAATTTGTAGGCGAAATAAAAACTAAGGACTGTGCATATTGTCATAGCAGGAAATATCGGCAGTGGAAAAACCACCCTCACCTCCATGCTCGCCCGCCATTACGGGTGGACACCGAAGTTTGAGGCCGTGGATTATAACCCTTATCTTGAGGACTACTACCACGACATCCCCCGTTGGTCGTTTGCCCTGGAAGTGTATTTTCTTAGGCATCGCTTTCAAGACTTGCTCGAGATCGCCCATTCCGACCATACCGTCATCCACGACAGAAGTATCTTTGAGGGAGTCTATGTCTTCGCTGCCAACAACCACGACATGGGATATCTCGACGACCGCGACTTTAGCACCTACATGGGGCTGTTTGAGTCGATGATGACCGCCGTGGCCTATCCCGACCTCATGATTTACCTGAAAGCATCTATCCCACATCTGGTGTCCAACATACAGAAGCGGGGACGTGGGTATGAACAGCTGATGCAGCTCGACTATCTGAAAAACCTCAACCAAAGATACGACGACTTTATCTATCAAAAGTATAAAGGCAAGGTGCTCACCGTGGAGGTGGACCAGCTCGACTTCCTCAACCGCCCTTCCGACTTTGCCCGGATCGTCGATCGTATCGACTCGCAGCTCTTCGGCCTCTTTTCTCCTCAATAGAGCGGCGATACCTTAAGAATCAACCAATAACAGGTCAACTAAATACAATACATCATGCACATTGCAGTAGCAGGAAACATCGGCAGTGGCAAGACCACCCTCACCAAGATGCTCGCACGCCGGTATGGATGGGAGCCTCGTTTTGAACCCGTAGACAATAATCCTTATCTGGCCGACTTCTATGCGGATATGGAGAGATGGTCGTTCAATCTGCAAGTCTATTTCTTAAACAAAAGGTTTAAGGAAGTGGTTGATATCTCTAAAAACAAGGGATATATCATTCAGGATCGCACCATCTTTGAGGATGCCCGCATCTTCGCCCCCAATCTCCATGACCAGGGGATGATGAGTGACCGCGACTTTGCCAACTACAGTGACCTGTTCGACTTGATGATTTCACTTGTAGGACTGCCCGATCTGATGATTTACATCCGGAGCAGTATCCCCAATCTGGTGGCGCAGATCAGCAAGCGTGGGCGAGAGTACGAGAAGTCGATACGTATCGACTACCTGCAAGGCCTCAATGATCGTTATGAGAAGTGGATTTCTTCTTACAAAGGCCATCTTATCATCGTCGATGGCGATAACTGTAAGTTTGAGAGCAATCCGCAGGACTTCCAGAAGGTGACCGATATGATTGACGCTCAGCTCTATGGCCTCTTCCCATTGGAGGAAATGCCATAAAACTGACAACTGATATCTAACACCCCTCCCTAACCCTGTCACCCCTCCCTAACCCTCCCCAAAGGGGAGAGGATGCAGAGGGGAAAAGTCTGGGGCTTTGCTTTTCGCATGGGAAGTGCTGATACTCAATGCTGTCGGATTGCTCATCGACAGAGCGTTGCGCCAGAACTCCTGGACTCCTGAATCTATGGTTTTTTGAGGTTTTTTTTATATTTCTGAGCGAAATGAACATATTAGGAAGTGTGACAGAATTGCTACATCGCACAAAGTAATTTGTTTAAAAAAACTTAATTTAAGGTGTAGGGGAGTCGTTTCTTTCGTTATTTCATTTTTTAGTGTTAACTTTGCACTCAAAATTAAGATCATAATGAGAAAGGGTTTATTTGTTGTATTTTTATTGTTTTTTACCATCGTATGTTATGCTCAGACATCCCATACGGGTAAAACAGCCCGTTTCTCTACTACCATTCCCAGCGATAGCATCTCAACGGCGCACTTTGGTCTAAAAAGCAAAGTGTATTTGACAGGTGATGTCAATGGTGACGATGTGGTGAATGTTCTTGATATCGTAGATCTTGCACGTTATCTGAACGGCAATGCACGCAGTGGTTTCTTAAAATCGAACGCCGATGTCAATGGTGATGGTAAGATCAATCAAGCTGATCTGAACAGCCTTTCGGCATTGATTATTGACGACATGCCTGTGGAGGCTCCCGAGGTGGAGACTCTCAGAGGCGACTCTAACGGAAGTCCTACATTGTAATGGCTCATTGGTATTTGCAATCCCGATGCAGAGTATACAAAGATGACCAATCCCCCTCTTAAGAGTTAAAAAACATGTATTTTTGGGTGAGTTGTAGCTCAAAATTTACAATTTTGCTGAATATCAAAAAAAGTTTGATATTTCTTGTAGGTTTTTTGAAATTAATTATATAATTTTGCACATTGGAAGTGTTATAAGGTGATGTGACCTGTAAACAACAAAAAAGTATAATGATAAAAAGAATAGCAATTTTAGCGGCTTTTATGGCCTTGGCCATTACAGAGAGTCTCCAAGCGAAAACCATTAATGTGAATAGTCTCAGTCTGGCTAAAGGCGAATCAAGTACTTTTGCAGTTTTATGTAATAACAACAATAACAATCTGGTGTCCTTTCAGATGGATCTCCAGTTGCCTGAAGGCGTAGAGTTGGACATAGAGAACTGTAAGCTGGGAGATCGCATTATCGACAGCACCCAAAAGCTCTTTATCTCAGACATGTCTGGGGGGAAGTATCGTATTGTCACCAGTTCGTACAACCTCACACCCATCAAGGGAAATAGTGGAGCTTTGATTCATCTGGCCATCACGACCAATGATGATTTCGTCGGCGGCGTGGCCACCTTATTTAATATGAAGTGTGCCAGCAGCACCTCCGTGCTTTACACGCTGGCTGATGAGCCTTTTGATATTTCGATTGTTGCTGCCCGTCCGACAACCGTTTTGGGTGACCTCAACAACGACGGCCGAGTAGATATGACCGATGTCAGTCTGTTGGTGGATTACATCTTGGATATCAAGAAGATGCCATCGGATGTCAACTGCGATATCAACGACGATGGTGTGGTAGACATTTCGGATGTGCTCGCATTGACGGATTTGTTATTGAAATAATAATAAAATAAAATAGTCATTAAAACAAAACCATTATGAAAAAAATCTTATTTGGAATTGCTTTGCTCTTCGTGGCAGGTAATTTGATGGCACAGGAGGACAATTTTAAGATTACCTCTTATTCCAATACAAATCTTACAACACCGGTCAATCTGCTGGATGTACCTGCAGATACGCGTGCTTATTTGAAACTCAGTCTTGATAATCCATCAGGCAAAACATACGTTGGCTCACAGTTCGATATATGGCTTCCTAAAGGATGGGAAGTGGCCAAAAACAACGCAGGCAATTTGCTTACACCTGCCAAACTGGGTGATTTGAAAAACTATGTCAATGATGATGAGGAAGAAATTTCTCCTTTTGACGCTGGTATTTATTATAGAAATGATCCTGAGACATATGGTGGAGATGAGGGCTATTTCTATCGTATTGTGATTTATAATACCTTGACCAACGAAGGCACCAGTTTCCCAACAACAAGTAATGATATTCTCCGTATCGCTGTGACTCATACGGAAGAGGCTAGCAAAGATGTCTGCCCCATTACAATTAAAAACATCAAATTAAATGTTTCTTCAAGCGACGCTTATCAATATAAGCAGGACTCCTACATTGAGTATAAAATAGGTGAGGCTGGTTTTGCTACACTTTGTATTGATGCCGATCTGGATTTCTCAGCTGGTGATCTCAAGGCTTATGCCATGAGTGAGTTAGGTGCTGGTTTCGCTACCCTTACAGAGGTGGCTAATGTGCCTGCCTGTGCACCTGTTGTCATCAAAGGTGCCGCTGGTTCCTATCAGCTCACACAGCTTGATACTGATGCTGACGCCATCTCCACCAACCTGTTGAAAGGTACCCCAAATGGTGAGTTCACCGCTGACGCCAACACTTTTGCCATCGCTAAGAAAACTGCTGGCACAGGTTTCTACCGTGTAAAGGAAGGTGTGGTGATCCCACAGTACAAAGCTTACTTGGAGAGTGCTACTGCTGCCAACGATTTCTACCTCTTTGAGGATGCCACAGGTATCAACACTGTGGAGAATGCTGCTGCCGACACTGATGTCTATACCATCACTGGTGTGAAGGTGAACAACGCTGCTCAGAAAGGTATCTATATCCAGAACGGAAAGAAAGTAGTTGTCAAATAACTCCTATTGTTGACAGACAAAATCCCTCCTTCGGCCATTTTGTATATGGGGTCTTGGGAGGGATTTTTTCAAGGATGACTCTTAACTATGATATCATATGATGTCTATATATATAATAAGGTGTCATCCTTATACCGTGTTTTTTGAATTCCAAACTATTTCAATCATTCATTTATGAGACATTTAAGATTATTGATGACCTTTATGTCAGTCCTAGTGCTCAACGCCTCCTACGCGTGGTACGTAGATGGCCTGAGCTATAGCGTCACTGACAGCGAGAACAAAACTGTCTCGCTGGTGGGCTGGAATCCTTCGTACTTCTCGGATATTTCAGACCCCATCGATCCCAATGTGGGCAATGTAGACCCGGATGCTCTGGGACCCACTAAACTGGAGATTCCTTGGCGTGTGATGTACAATGATGACTGGTATACTGTGACCTCTATCGGCGAGGACGCCTTCTCTGGCTGTCTGTCCATGACCGAAGTCAAGATCCCCAATTCCATTCAGGAGATTGGTAATAACGCCTTTGAGGACTGCTCCAATCTGGCAAGTGTGAAAGTGCAGTGGCTCACACCACTCCCCATCGACGAGAGCGTGTTCGACGGTGTCGACTATGAGACCTGCCGCCTCAATGTGCTCCAAGGATACAAGGCCGCATACCAGGCTGCCGACGTATGGAAGAACTTCAAGAACATCGGCGAGTACAGCGATGACCAAGACATCCTCATGGTGTTTGAAGACCCCCAGGTGAAAGCCATCTGCGTCAAAAACTGGGATGCCAATGACGACGGCGAGGTTTCCTATCGTGAGGTGTACAATGTGAAAGATATCTCTGGCATCTTCACCGGCAACACCGAGATCACCGCCTTTACCGAACTTCGTTCCTTCAATTCGCTGACACTCATCCCTGAATCAGCTTTCGAGGGTTGTACCAAATTGGAAAAACTGACGATACCTCCCAAAGTGGTCACCATCGGTGCCAATGCATTCAAAGATTGTGAGAGCCTTTCTGTTCTCACCAACGCCTCTACAGCCCTGACCACGATTGGTAGTCATGCTTTCGATGGCTGCGCCATCACTACATTTACGATCAGCGCCAAGATTACCTCTATCGGCGAGGGCGCTTTTGCCAACTGTAAGTCACTCACCAAATACTCGATCAACGGGAACAACAAATATTATACCTTTAGTGGCTCTTCTTATAGCAACTCCCGTTTCATCCTCTCCAAGGACAAGGGCGTGGTGGTGAGTTATGCCGCTGGAGCCTCCGGCGCTTGTACAATACCCTCCACGGTCAGTGAGATTCTTCCCTACGCTGCCGCAGGTTCCAAGATGACATCGCTGACGCTCAACACGGTGCAGGCTATCGGACGTTGCGCTTTCAAAGGGTGTGCTTCGTTAGCCTCTGTCACCATCCCTGAGGATGTGCGCTACATCAACGAAGAGGCATTTGCCGACTGTGAGAAGCTTTATACACTCATCATCCCCACCACAGTGAACAGCATCGGCGACAGAGCTTTCGCTGGTGTGGCCAAAGGCATCCGTGTGCAGGTTTCTGATGAGACCCCGAAAGAGATCACCGATGGCACTTTCAGCAGCTTCACCCAAGTGGCTGATGGTGAGATCACTGGCCGCTTGTTTGTGCCCGTCGGTACCATCGATGTTTACTCGGCAGCTCCCGGTTGGAAATGGTTTAATTTCCTCCGTGAGGGTACCATTGCCGACTACGCTGACCAGATTATCAACTTCAAGGACGAGACCACCGAGGCTATCTGTGTGCAGCATTTCGACACCGACCATGACGGTTACGTCACTTACACCGAGGCCGCAGCGGTCACTTCAATAGGTACCTATTTCAAAGGCGCGCAGATAGGTTCCTTCAATGAGCTGCAGTATTTCACTGCTGTTAAGCACATCGAGGACGACGCCTTCAATGGCAGCACGCTGAGTGCCATCACCTTCCCCAACGGCTTGCTTTCCATTGGCTCACATGCCTTTGCTAATTGCAACTCGCTGAAGACCATTACCGTACCCGCCACTGTCACTGAGATAGGCGACGCACCTTTCGCCTCCTGCGAACTCCTCACTGCCATCAAGGTAGAGGAAGGCAACACACAGTTTGTCGGCTCTACCAGTGGCTCGCTGTTCAGCTATGACCACGCCCGTCTGATCCAGTTCCCAGCCAATGCCACTGTCACCAGTGTGGCTGTCTCCGACGGTATCGTCTCCATCCTTCCCGAGGCTTTCAGCGGTGCCAAGAAGCTCACGTCTGTCACTATCTACAACTCTGTCATGGAGATTGGCGAGAAGGCTTTCGCTGGTTGTGAGAAGCTGGCCAACGTCAAGGTCTATTGGGCCAATCCTCTCGAGGTGCCAGCAGATATCTTCCAGGGTGTCGACGTGGCCAAAGCCAAGTTGAACGTGCCCACCGGCACCACCGAGCTTTACGAAGCTGCCGACGTATGGAAGGACTTTGGCACCAAAGTAGAGTTCTCGGATGGCTATACCTTCATCACCTTTGCCGATCCCAAAGTGGAGGCTATCTGCTTGGCATGGGACACTAACAAAGACGGCAAACTGAGCCAGAATGAGGCCAAGGCTGTCACAAGTCTGGGAGGTAAGTTCAAGGGTAATACCGAGATCACCTCTTTCAATGAGCTTCGCTATTTTACAGGTATCACCGAGATTGCCGCCAATGAGTTCAAGGGATGTACAGCCATTACCACCATCACCTTCCCCACAAGCATCACTGCGATCTGTGAGAGTGCCTTCGAGGGGTGCTCCGTACTGGCCACTGCCGTGCTGCCCACCGCCCTTGTCACCATTGGCAAGAAAGCGTTCTATCGTACCGCCCTCAAGAGCGTGGCTATTCAGAAAAACCTGGCCTCCATTGGTGAGGGAGCCTTTGGTAGCGTGCCCTCTATCTCCAAGATCACTGTGGCTTCTACCAACCCCAACTTCATAGCTTACAGCAACGCCATCTTTAGCAAAGACACCACTGTGCTGATCACCTACCCGGCTTACAAAGCTATCAATACCACGATTCCTGCCAAGGTGAAGACCATCTATGGTTATGCTTTCAGTGGTTGTGACAAGGTCACTGGTGTCAACTTCAGCAATGTGGAGACCATCGGCGAGTATGCTTTTGAGAACTGTACCAGTATCTCCTCCATCTCTTTGGGTGAGAAAGTCACTTCTGTGGGCCAGTATGCATTCACAGGTTGCTCCAACCTTGAGAGTATCATCATCCCCAACACAGTGACCAGTATCGCCGCAGGTGCCTTCACTGGCATGCCAGTAGGTGTAAGATGTCAGGTTTCCTGGCCCTCACCGCTTGCTATCGCTGCCGGCACTTTCTCCAATGCTGTCGCTCCTGAGGCAGGCAAGGCCAAAGGTCTGCTCTTCGTGCCTGAAGGTACCAGCGCTGCTTATAAAGCCGCCACAGGATGGGATTTCTTCACGCTCGTCCACGAGGGCACCATCAACGACTATGCCGCTACTCTTATTGAGTTTGAAGATAAGAATGTGGAGCGTCTCGCTGTTGCCGCTTGGGATACCGACGGAGACAATAAGCTGAGTTACAACGAGGCTGCTGTCGTCACTGCTCTTGGCAATGTGTTCACCGGACAGGCTATCACCACCTTCGATGAGTTGCAGTATTTCACTAGCCTCACTGAGATTGGTAACAACGCCTTCAAGAACACGGGCATGACAGCTGTCACGATCCCTGCCAACAGTACTCGCTTCGGCAATTCTGCTTTCCAGGGTACTGCCCTCTCTAACAGTACTTTCAAGTCGCTGACCACCCTCACCACTGAGATTGGCGACAGCGCCTTTGCTTACACTTCCTTCACCAGTATGTCTATCTCTGAGCGTATCACCAAGATCGGTGTCGGTGCGTTCAAGGGATGTTCTAAGATGACCCAGATCACGGTTGTGGCCGACAACCCCAACTACAGTGCCAAGAATGGTGTGCTCTACGACAAGAGCGGTACACGTCTGATGCAGTTCCCGGCGCGCAGCACCGTCAACAAGAAGTTGATCACTGAGTTTGTCATCGGAGATGCCGTGACCAAGATTGACGAGGATGCCTTCCTGCTCGCTGCCAACCTCGCTGCTGTCACCATACCGGAGACCGTCACTTCCATTGGGCAGAATGCTTTCCGCGCTTGTACCAAACTCGACTCTGTCACTGTCGGTTGGCATACACCACTCGCAGTGCCCGCCAACACCTTCGAGGGTGTCGATGTGGCCAACGCTAAGCTCTGCGTGCCTAAGGGCACCGTGGCTGCCTACAAGGCTGCTCCCGTATGGAAAGACTTCGGACTGATGAGCGAGTTCCTCGACGACACTTCCATCATCGACTTCGCCGACGCAAAGGTCAAAGCCATCTGTGTGAAGAACTGGGACACCAATGGCGACGGTGAACTGATTGTGGCTGAAGCCAAAGCTGCGAAGACCACATTGGAGGGCATCTTCGAGAGCAATACCGAGATTACCTCGTTTGAGGAGCTGAAATACTTCACGGGTATCACCACTATTGCAGAGAACGCTTTCCAGGGCTGCACCGCACTCACTGCTATCGAACTGCCCAGCAGCGTGACCAAGATAGAACAAGGCGCCTTCTCATCATGCACCAGTCTGAAGAAGATAGAGTTGCCTGCTAAGGTGGCAACACTCGGTGTCGGTGTCTTCGCCAACTCCACATCACTCGAGTCCATCGAGGTGGATCCCGACAACACCAAGTATACCTCCGTCAATGGTGTGCTGCTCAACAAGGCCAAGAATACGCTGGTGGCTTATCCCGCTGGCCGTGAGGGCAAGTATGAGATGCCTTCTACTGTAAAGACCATTTCCGACTACGCTTTCACAGGTGCCGGCAAGTTGACGGGCCTCAAGATGTCTAAGAATGTTGTCTCTATCGGCCAGGGTGCTTTCCGTCACAGCAGTTTGCCATATGTCTTCCTGCCTGGTACAGTCAGTTCCATCTCCAGATGGGCATTCAACGACTGCCCGAATCTGAAAGTGGTGAAGATTGGCAAGAGAGATGAATCACTGGGACTCTTGTCCGTCTATCAGACCGTGTTCTTAGACATGGACCTCACACATATGAGTCTCTATGTACCTGCAGGCACCCTCGATAGTTATAATGAGATGGACGTGTGGAAAGAGTTTGGCACTGCTAAGGAGTATCCCAACTGCGACGTCAATGGCGACGGCTATGCCGACATGGTCGATGCTGTGGATATTGTGAAGTTTGTGGTGGACACCCCGGCAGACGTCTTCGATCAGTATCTCGCCGACTTCGACGAGGATGACGATGTCACCGTGGCCGACGCTGTGGTACTTGTCAACATGATTGCTGAAGACCGCGCCGCTGTCATCATCAACTATGCACCTGTTCAGATGGAAGTCGACGAGGAGCTCATCCTCACCAAGGATGTCAACAACACCCTCTCACTCTCTCTCAACAGTCTGATGCCTTACACCGCATTCCAGTTTGACCTCACCCTGCCAGAAGGCTCTGACATCAACATGGCTAAGCTCTCTGCCCGTATGAAGGGTCACCAGATGATGTATCATCAGATAGGAGAGCGCACATGGCGCTTCGTAGCCCTCTCACTGGCCAACAAACAGTTTGCCGAGCATGAGGGAGCCCTCCTCCATATCCAGGCAGGCAATCCCGACACCGACGAGGTGGCTGTGAGCAACATCCGCTTCATCACCACTGACGGGAACACCCACCTCTTTGATACTGTCAGCTCTGCCACTCCTACCGATATCGTGGAGATGGCCACCAGTGGCGCCCGCGAGGATGGTGTCTACTATGACCTTAGCGGTGTGCGTGTGAGCAGTCCTGGCAAGGGCGTGTATATCCTGAACGGCAAGAAAGTAATTATCAAATAATCAGAGACATGAGAAAGAAAATCATATTCCTGGCTGTGGCACTGATGTGCTTTGCCAGTTTCTCCAAGGCAGCAGAGAATCTCAATATCTACGACTTCACCATCAAGGTGGGTGAGACCCTCACTATGCCGCTCGAACTGACCAACACCACCAACAATCTCACCTCTTTTGAGATCACGGTGGAACTGCCTGACGGACTGACGGTGGATGTGGACAACTGTGTGCTCACCGACCGTTATAGTGGCATGCTCGTGGTCAAGAAACCCTATGAGGGTGAGAATGTCTACCGCTTCTGTGGCCTGGACGTCGAATTAGGTGTCATCGCTGGTACTAGTGGCGCACTCATCGAGATTCCCGTCACCGCCTCTCAGACTTTCCGCGGCGGAAAGGGTCAGATCATCGACTCTTACTTTGTCACTACCGACCGTGAGCGTATCGAAGTGAAAGATGTCGTGTTCAATGTTGGCTATGAGATTCCTGCAGGTTCGCTGATGGGTGATGCCAATGCTGATGGCGTAGTCGATATCTCCGATGTGCTTGTTACTGTCGACTATATTTTGGGTAAGAATCCCAATCCATTTGACTTCGCTAACGCCGACATGGATAAGACAGGGCAAATCGATATTAGCGACGTGCTGTTGATAGTAGACAAGATCTTAGGTAAAATTTAGCATCTCGCCTTCATAGGCACTAGCTATTTGAGACAAATTATCCCGCAAGCCATTCTGCTTGCGGGATTTTTTTGATTGCTATTATTGATTGCTATAATTGATTGCGGAAATAATTATTGATTGAATTTCTATTTATCACGAATTTACGAATTTGAGAATTCATAATCAGATGAAAAGAATTTTGAAGAATTATTGTCGCAAGCGACGCGAACATTACGCAATAGAGTTAGGAAATGACTTGTCATTTCATCTCAAAATCCTATTCAATTCATCATAAAGGAAAATTCTCTAATTCAGTAATTCGTGATAAGAAAGGGTGGGAAAGTACAGTTATTGATTGTGCAAACAACTCGTCAACTAATCACACATTTCAAAATGACATTACTCTTGTTTTTTGTTATTATACTTTTGCATTGTCAAACGGCGAAAGCCAATTTATTAACCTCAAAAAACAAAGACAATGAAAAAGAAAAGCAAGATTGTGAAAAATCTCGTCAGCCTTGCGGCCAACGGAGTAGCTATGGCACTGGGTGCTGATGCTGGCGTGCTGATGGCCGCTGCCGGCGCTCTTCCTGACGCAGGAAAGACGCAGGGCGGACATGAGTCGTACAAAGGAACAACGGAACCTATCCGCTCAGGTGGTGCCGCTGCCACCAACCCGACCAACCCCGATGGCATCATGACTGAGACCGTTGGGCGTGCGGAAGGTGACCCTGAGATGTATCAGAAGGACATCGACGAGCGTATTACCAAGATTCGTCCGATGGCCACCCCTATCGACCAGATCTCTCGCTATGCCACTGCTCAGAAGAGCAAGAGCTTCGAGGTGAAGTACTACAGCGTGGGCACACGCCCTGTGAAGACGAAGTTGACCGCTGCCGTGACCGCTGCCACCGGCACCTCACTCGCCATTCAGGTGGCCGACCCCGACATGTTCACGCTCGACGATACCATCCGTGTGGTGGGTGTGAAAGCTATCACTGACTACAAAGGTGTGGCTTACAACCGCAACGACCGTCGCACTCCTGACTTGGAGTTGTGTGTGTGCGGCAAGACCGCAGAGGGGCAGCCCATCGTGTTCGCCATTAATGGCAATATCATCAATGGTCAGCCCATCGGTGTGCCTGCCATCGGCTCCAACACTCCTCTGATCCGAATGGGTAAGAGCTGCGGTGAGTTGGATGTGCAGACGGGTCGTTTCAACAACATCCCGATGAGCGAGCTTCAGTACTGCCAGAACTTCATGGCGCAGATCGAGCAGTCAACACTCGACAAGATTGCCGCCAAGGAGGTGAACTGGGGCTTCACGGATTTGGAGGAGGACAGCATCTACGACATGCGTTTGGCGATGGAGAACTCCTTCCTCTTCGGCGACATGTCGAAAATCAACCATCAGGCGAAGGACGGCATGTCTCAGTGGTTTACGAAAGGTATCTGGTGGCAAGCCGGTAAGGACATCGAGGTGGGTACTTACGACGAGGACGCTGACATGACTATCGTGACGGACGATGACCTGGTGGACATCTCGAAAGACCTCTTCGTGGGCACCGGCATCGGCAACAAGCGCAAGGTGTTGCTTTGCGGCTCTGACTTCCTGGCTGCCCTGTCCAAAATCAAGAGCGACAAGTTCCGTCTGAAGGACACGGTGGAGGTGTGGAACCTGAAGTTCAAGTCATGGGAGACGGACTTCGGTGAGATTCTCGCCATGCATGATGAGTTGTTCGATCTGAACAACATGTCCGACCGCGCCTTCGCTCTCGACCCTGAGTTCCTGACCAAGAAGACCCATGTGAGCTGGAGCCGCAACATCCTTGACCTGAAGAAGGCAGGTGTGCGCAACACCGACGCAGTGGTGCTTCAGGAGATCAGTTGCCTTTACCTGAGATACGCCAAGGCACACGCCCGCCTGTCATTGGCAGGGTAATATCTCTCCCTAACCCTCCCCTAAGGGGGAGGGGATTCAACACTCCCACATTACAATGTATTAATTCTCAGGTTTTTTTTATGTACTATGTTCAAAACTTATCATTCAAGCACGGAAATTGTGATCAATGTGCGAAAAGGCAAGAGCCGACAAACAGCGCACATTAGATTTGAGCCATACACCCTCGGTGGCAGCATGTTTGTCACCGATGACCCTGACCTGCAGGATGCTATCGAGCACCACCGCGACTTCGGCACGCTTTTCACAGTGCAGGTACAGCCACCATCGCTGGTTATCGTAGGGCACGATGGAAACCCTGAAACAGATTCCGACAGTCAGAAGATCGCAAATAACGCCAACGTGCTCGACTTCGACTCCATGTCTGAGGCCAAGGACTATGTGGCTGATACCTATGGCGTAAGCCGCACCTCTATGCGTACAAAGGAGCAGATAGAAGCCGCCGCGGCACAAAATGGTCTTGTCATTCGGTGGAAGACCTCAGCTCCAGTCAAGTTACAACGTTCCCAACTCCTTGATTTTGAATATGAATGAAATATCATATCAAGCACATCATGGCCGATGTCAGGGCCAGGCTCGGATACAACCCCGACAACCTGCCTCTGATTGAGGCCGATGACATCGAGACATTACGGCTCGACGACATCATCCGGCACCAGGTCATCCCGGCGGCACAGAAAGTGCTCTCGTTGGCTCCTCCATATCTCATAGACACCGCAAAACCTTTGCATGGTGCGTTGGCGTGGCAAGGACAGGAAGGGGTGGGCATGGCATATCTTTGGCTGCCACCCGACTTCCTCCGCTTGTTGTCAGTCAGGATGACCGACTGGCGTCGTCCAGCGCATATCATCACCGAGGATGATCCTCTCTATGCGCTTCAGAGCAGTCCCTTCACAGGGGTTCGTGGCAATCCCGACCGTCCTGTAGCCGTTGTGGTGAGATATCCAGAGGGGCCGGTGTTGGAACTTTACAGTTCCACAGCCGGTGAAGGCACCACATTGCAGCGCGCCCTCTATGTGCCGCGGCCTCATTTCGATCCCTGTGGTCTCATCGACTTGCCCACCGCCCTCTATGATGATATCGTGAAAGAAATATCCCAACTGACCATTGACCATTCAGGTGCCACCAGGGCGGATATGTAATCGCACGCTTGGGTGTCAACCTCCGTAATACGTTTTTTGGACAATCAATATCAAACTATATGGAAAATCAAAATCAAGAATTACCGCCCCCACTGTTGTCACCCTATCGGCTGAGTCACCTGCAAGGAGACTTGATGATAGACAATGACCTCATCGTAGGTGGAAGACAACAAGTGATGCAAAACGCGCGGTTCAAAAGGGATGTCTTCATCGAAGGCACTCTCTATTGCCGCCATGCACTTCCTATCAACACACCGGCGGAAAATGTGCCGATGACTCTGGAGACGGAGATTTCCGTGGATACGAAGGACTCCATGAACGCCCCCACGACGAAAGCAGTGTATGACGCCATTGACTCTGTTCAGGGCGACGTAGATGTCAACACACAGGACATCGAGGCACTGGCAGAACGTATCAGTGAATTGGAAAATGACGCTGACACCTCCCCCGGCGCTGACACCTCCCCCGGCCCCTCCAAAGGAGGGGAGGATGAAGCTGCGGATGTGAGGCTCTATCCTGAGTATTACCTCAATGGTGAAGAAATCATTTATGCGGAGAACTACTATAACTGGAATATGGTGCGGTATAACACTGCGATAGAGGATCCCGACAAGGGCAAGGGCTCCAGTGACCTCAGGGTGGTGATGGATGACCTCCCTTCCGGCACCTCCGCTGAGGTGTTGCATCCGTCGGAGCACCTGAACAGCGCACTGAGTTACACTCAGTGTCTGAAGGACACCACATCGACTGCGAAGAAAATGCTCACAGAGGATGTGTTTTTTGACGAAGACAATCGTATCTTTCTTTTGAAGATAGACGACACCTACTACAAACGCTGGACGAACTCTTACCTGTGGCAGAACGATGGTACGCTGAGGGAGGACACGGTGTATAGTTCCATCACTCCGGGTGAGAGTGTCACATCGACGATGAAAGCCATCATCCAATGGAAGGTGTTAAACGGCGAGATGGTGCCACTCACGGAGAACGATGGCCTGAGCTGCTGCACAGATTTCAGCATGGCCTTTGCCGCTTGCCTTGCCGCCAACAATGGCAACATGAGACTGCGCAGCAATCGTATCTACGGCCTGTGCAAACCGATAGGTGATATCAGTCATGACAACTTCGTGATTGATGGTCAGGGTGCCACCATCTGCTATATCCCACGCAGACGCAAAGAGCCTCAAGGCAGCAGTACGGTGACGGAGAATAGTGCATACCCTGCTGGTAATGTGCTGAAGTTCGTGTCAAGCAATTCCTTTGTGGTGAAGAATCTGAAGATAAAGGGTGTGCGAACCGCAGTGCGTAACGTGGCGAGTGGTGTGCCGTTCTGCTTCTCCAACACCGACATGTTTGGCATCCGTATCTTTGATTGCAGCGACGTGCGCATAGAGAATGTGGAGATGACCGGCATGGGTTATGACTTCGGTATCGATGGCACTGATAACGATAGCACATACCACATCACCGACAAGGTGGTTATCAAGGATTGGAAGTCGAAAGCGTCTGAGGGTCTTTTCATGAAGATGGTGAGCAACCTAGTGGTGGATGGTGCTGACGTGGAGCAGGGCAAGTATAGCAGCAAGCATCTGATATACTGCAATGACTCTCGCTTCGCTAAGAACCATGTCATCATGAATAGCCGCATGATACAAAACTCCATCTACAATCCCAACATCATTCAGTACAAGACTTCTCGGTCAACGCCATCGACCGACCCTGCCACAGGTCTGCTCCGTGTGGGCAACCTCACGTTGTACAACTGCTTCTTGCAGGTGGGTCGAGGCATCCTGAACAGCACGCATACGAACACGTTCAATCTGAATCTAGAACGCTGCACGTTCATGCAGCATAGCCAGCGGTATGACGGCAGCATCGGCTATTGGGCAAGCGGCACCGTGTATCGTATGAATCAGCAGAGCCGTGCCATCATCAGCACCAACTGCTGGTCGAACCTGCTGGTGAAGGATTGTAATTTCATCACATGGGGCGCAGCCATCTATCTGCACAATCAGGAGCATGATAGCCTTGCTGACAGCCCAAGTGTGGAAGACCCGAAGATTCGTATAGAGGATAGTTCTTTCGTTGTGCTTGACCCTGCCAACTATAGCAACTATGCATCCTCATTGTTTGCCACCAGCAACGGCAACCGCTTGATATATCTGGAGGTGTCGAACATGGGAGGCCATGACTACTCCTTCGAGACGCACAATGTCAAGTCGAACATCAACCATCTGATTCAGGCTGACCGACTGAACAAGGCCAATGCCATCGAGGAGATTAGTAAGAGAGCAGAGTTGCAAGCATCAGCCTCTGCTGCATCTTTCGGCACAGGACTTCCTGTCGGCTACTGCTATTTCAACACGGTGGCAGGGAAGCCGCTTTGGATTGCAAGCATTGCTCAGGATAACACCTACAATTGGGTGGATGCCACAGGTGCACCTTATTTGGACAATCCTTCTCAACTAGATACCTCTCCCTAACCCAGACACCTCTCCCTAACCCTCCCCAAAGGGGAGGGGATCCTTACTCCTCATTACTCTTTCTTCATTCCTCATTCCTCATCCTCATTCCTCACACTTCATTACTAATTATTAATTACTAAATACTAATTATAAACTTTTCACCTCTAAATCAATGAATTGGAAAAGCAAATATTTCTCTTTAGAAGAATTGACGGCTTCTGCTACCGCCAGAAGGATGGGCATCGACAACCAACCGCCCAAAATGATGGTAGAAAACCTGCAACAGTTGGTGACGTATGTGCTCGACCCGTTGCGCGAGGCTTGGCAACAGCCTATCATCGTGACTTCAGGCTATCGCTGTCCACTGCTGAACACAGCTGTGGGTGGAGTCACCCGAAGTCAACACTGTTTGGGACAGGCTGCCGACATCCGCACAGTTTCTGACCGCCGCGCCGACAACATGGCGCTGTTGCGCTGCCTCCTACAGGCGAAGTTGCCCTTCGACCAACTGATCGCTGAATATGTGGACAGTCAAGGCCGCCCTGACTGGATCCATGTTTCCTATTCGCCACGCAAGCGCGGAGAATTTCTCATAAAAAAGATTCGCTAAACAAATAACGTGTTAATTGTCAACTGTCAACTGTCAACTAAAAAACATGACTTCCAAAGACTATATCCAATATGCCACGGCGGTAGCCATGATACTGTCGGGCATCGTGCTGGCCTTTCTGTCGTTTTTCGAAAACGATGGCGACATCTCTGAGGGCGTACTGTGGTATGTGGCTCAGGCTCTCACCTACGCTGGTGGCATCTTCGGCGTGAGTGTATATTTCAACACCAAACTTTCCGACTTGGAAAAACGTATCAACAAAAAATTGTGACTATGAACATCACCATCCCACGTGACCTCATCTTCCATCGTGTGAAGATGTCCACTGCTTATATTGTTGTCCGCAACAGCGCACCAACAGAATGTTATGACCGTATCGCCGCCACCAATGCCGATGATGAGATGTTGCAGCACTTTTGGCAGGATGCCTGCGAGGAGGCCTACGCTTGTTTGCGCTCATGGCTCCTGCCGAGTCCATCTAAAGACTTTGAGGGGGAGAGTGGGGGAGACAGTCTCTCTGCCTACTCCCTCGATTTCAATGCGACGCTCTCCCTGCCTCCCTATGTAGAAAACATCAAAGGGCCGTCAATTCTGACGACCCTTCAAGCGATGATGACTTGTTCGATATTGACACGGTGGACTGGCATCGTTGACCCTGATTCAGAAAACCGCTATGCTGCTGAGACTGTCCGGTGGCGGCATCGCCTTGCCCGTCTGCTGAGTTTCAGACCTCATCCCCGGCCAGTGCCTCCGATTTAGTCAACTGAAAATAAGTCTAATGGTGCTCGCCCACGATGGCGAAGTATGCCAAGTCTTCGGTGCCGTCGTTGTAGAAAGCGTGTGAGTGTCCCATGGGGCAGTAGTGCACATCGCCGGCTTTCACCTTTTCAGTGGTGTCGTCATACTCGAAGTGTCCTTCGCCACTGAGGATGTAGATGATTTCAGAGTTTTGGTCATGCGAATGGTAACCGATGTTGGCTCCCGGTTTCAGTCGGCTCATCATGATTTTGTTGTTCGCGTCCACGAAATTGCGGGTGTCCAATTGTCCGTTGCCCCCCTTGAAGCCCATCAGGCTTTCTTCTGTGATTTGGCTGTAGTCGATGATCATGGTTGTGTTTTTTGAGTTTCTGAATGATTGAGTAGTTTCAAAAAACAAAGATAGTGCAAATTGAGGGCATTACAAAAAGATTTAAATTCTTTTTTCTTTTGTCCACTGCGAATGTCGAAAACCTCATCCCGAAAAATCCACTGTAGCTTAGGAGATAGATAATGAAAAGCGATGGAAAATCTTGTTTTTTTCTTATATTTGCAAATCCATTTCAGTAGTGAGCCCTAAAGCCGTATGAAGAAACAAAACGATTACCAGTTTGAGATTTGCGCCAATGGCGTGGAAAGTTGTTTGGCTGCGCAAGAGGCGGGTGCCGACCGTGTGGAACTGTGTGCCGGTATACCCGAAGGTGGTGTGACCCCTTCGTATGGCGAGATCAAGGTGGCCCGTCGATTGCTTCTGTCTACGCGGCTACATGTCATCATTCGGCCTCGTGGCGGCGACTTCCTCTATACCCCATTGGAGATAGAGCGGATGGTGGAGGATATACAGCTTTGTCGTCAGTTGGGCGTTGACGGGGTGGTTTTCGGTTGTCTCACCGCCGATGGCGATGTGGATGTGACCAACTGTGAGTTGCTCTTGCGTCAGGCAGAGGGTATGTCGGTCACGTTTCATCGTGCCTTCGACAGTTGCCGCTACCCACGTCAGGCCTTGTCGCAATTGGCAGAGATGGGGTTCCACCGCATTCTCACCTCAGGCCAGCAGCCTACGGCAGAACTCGGCATCCCCCTTCTCGCAGAGTTGAATCAGTTGGCCGCTGGCCGCATCACCCTCATGGCAGGTTGTGGCGTGAACGATAAAAATATAGCAGCCATAGAGGCTGCTACATTGATAAGGGAGTTTCATTTCTCCGCCAGGGAGACGATACCCAGTTTGATGCGTTATCGTAATCTTTCGGTCTATATGGGTGCCAAAGATGCTGATGAGTTTAGCAGGGAAGTCACCACAGCCTCGCGTGTCAGGACCACGATGGGAAGATTAAAGATTAAAGATGAAAGATTAAAGATGAAAGACGAAAACCTTAGTTTGACTTCTTGATTCCCCAGTAGCTGAGGTCGAGTTTCGCGTCACGCTCCACGTCGTCCTCGATATCGTCGGGCAAATTGCAGAAGAAGTCGATGCCTGTCCTTGACTCCAACTCGTCGATGGAGATGGCATAGTCGCCATAGTTCTTGTTGGTATCCTTATTGTTGTTATGCTCCGTCCAAAGGCCTAAGGCTTGATATTTATTGGTCTTTTTGTCGTAGGCCAACAGTGCCATGTAGAAGTATTTAGGCACGGGCAGACGATTGTTGAGTTTGGTGCTATAGACTTGGTCGCTGCGGATAGTGGCAGCTTTCACCACATAGAGCGTATCGCAACTAGAAGCCCACGAGCGTACTTTTTCTTCCAGATTCGCCCAGAGTATTCCGTTGTGGTTCTGATACTGTGGCTGCATGTTGCTCATGAGGAAGGTCTGCTTGTTTTGCTCTGTGGAGCACAGACGGTCGGCAGAGGGGCAGAGATGTCCCTTTGAGAAGTCAGAGCTTTCATAGTCGCTTTTATGTGATTGGTATGCGGAAGGTATTTCAGTGTCATCAGCAAAGGAGTTGGTGCGAGTGACATTCTTCTGCATGTTGCCGGCATAGAGTTGATAGCAGGTCCAACGGTTGGCAATGTCGTTGTAACTCCACTCCACGCTGAAGGTGATGCCATAGTCTTTCGTTGTCTTGATGAGGAGCTGGTTGCGGGTGGAGTCGGCATGCAGGTGTGGGTATTCGAGCAGTTTTGCGCGGTATCTGTTGCGGTTTTTGTTGCCGTCTACGACGATTTCACCGCCAGCCTGATAATAACGCACCTCCACTTTCGAGGCTAAGTAGTCTTTCGACTTGCCACCTTTGAGGTATACTTTCACACCGTATTTCAGGTTTTCAATCACCTGCACACGGTCAAATTGTTCTGATGTGTATCTCACCTCTGAGCCATCGCGCAGGGTGATGACCACGGTGTCTACTCTCTCTTGGGCCATGGCCGTGAGCGAGAGCATCATAGTTGTCAGTATGAATATGATTCTTCTCATGGCTTCCGGTTATTTGATGATGAGTTTGTTGCCGCGGCTCACGTATACGCCTTTCTGAAGTGCGTCTGCAGAGGTTCCGACGAATTGTCCGCTCACGTTGTAGATGCGTCCTCCGTCCTCGTTCTTGTCTAACTGTACGGTGGTGATGTCAGTCATCACACCGTCCACACAGATGTTGGCACTGTTGCCTGTGGCGGTCTTGAAGTAGGCGCGGAATGCTTTCAGGTCATTGTCTACGTTGGGATAGTAGAGCGTGTTGTTGTTGCCTAAGAAGAGCGTCTGCTTGTCGCCGGCATACAGTGTTGTGGGGTCATAGATGCCCACCATCTCATAGGTGCTGTAGGTCACTGGTGTCAGTTGACTGTTGATCGTCACATTGCTGAGTGTGATCTGCTCAATGTCTTCCTCAGGAAAGACGAGGTAAGGCACGCCGGCTTCCATGTTCTCCACGGAGGTGAACTCCAGTGAGTTGGTCGATGCGTTGTAGCCCGAGAACTGTGCGATGCGTGCGGCGCCTACGATGTCGGAGAAGTCGAGGATGTCGAAAGGCAAACAAAGCGTGTTCCACATGCCGGTACTCAGTTTCCTGACCACATTCACTTTCACCTCGCGGTCATCATACATGCCGATGACCGCCTGGTTGGTGTATTGTGTCTCGTCCAACGCCAGTTGTGGCATCACTTCCATGACCTCTGTATAATACAAAGCCGGAGATGCTCCCCCGTTTTGTGTGCCGAGAATGCCGTAGATGTTAAACTGTCGGCCCTGCAGGTCAGCTGGGAACGCGTAAGAAGTGTTGAAGGGATTGGCCAAGGGCACCTTTGCCTCTCCGTCGGTGGCCACAAGTTGCCCGTCCTCTTCCTCCACATTCACTCCCTCTATCATGATGTAGTCGGCTCGGTAGGTGTCCTGTGCCAGTGTCGCTACGTTGTTCACTACGATGGGGGTGGGTGTCTGCCAGTAGTCGAGGCAGAGGATGGAGTCGGCGATAGAGGTCGGGATGTGTACAAACTCTGGGATGCCGTCGGTGATGCGGTATTCGCCGTCTACGGCTCCGATGAGTGCACCGCCAGTGACTGTGTGCCAGCCTGAGTCAATGGGCAGGAAGTTGGCGAAGCGCACAGCGGCTTCGTTGTCACGCACGTAGGCGTCGATGGTGGCTCCGTTGTGCACATACTCGATGTTGCCCTGGTTGGCCTCGCTGAGGGTCAGCCTTACCGGTGTGCCGCTCTCCTGCTGTCGCAGTTGGGTGATGGAGCTGACCTCCACCTTCTGTGGCGCCACCTCTCCGCTGATGCGCACCTCGTCAAGGAAGAAGCGCTTTTTGGATGCGCTCTCAAACTTGATTTGTGTCGTTGGTGTGCCTCCGGTGATGACGGCGGTGTAGGTGTCAAACTCCGAGTTTTTCAGGTCAAAGCTGGTCTGGCTCAGCGTGCCGCCGCCACTGAGGGTGAGTGTCAGGGTGGTGCCGTCGGTGCCCCAGCTGCCTGCTTTGAAGGTGAGGGTGGCGTCGCCGTGGAGCAGGGTGAGCGCTGGTGTGGTGGCGATGCCTGCTTTTTTACTGGAGCCTAAGCGGATACACTGGTTGGCTCCATAGGCTGTGTCAAAAGTCCATCCTTCATTGTCGGTCGAGACGGTGCCTCCACTGGCCACGCTTCCGCTCCATTGGCCGTCGTTGCCACCGGTGTAGGAGTTTTCATCAAACGACTCATAAAAGATGTCTGTCTGTGCTTGTGCCATGTTGAAGGTCAGCAGCATCAGCCATAACAGTGGGATTTTTAGTCGATAGTTCATGCTGTGAAGTTTATTTCATTATTCATTTTTCATCTTCTCATTCGCCTCTTGATAGCTGTCGAGAGAGCCGATGTCGAAGCGCTGGCCAGGCATGCGCCAAGCATGGATGGGCGTGCGGTCCACCAGATAGTGGGCAAGGTTGCCAGGTGCATCGAAACCGCAGCCGTGGTTCATGCAGTCGCGGATGAGTGGCAGGTCTTCACGGCGGTAGATATAGAAGGGGGGCACTGCCCATTCCGAGACTGGCTTCTCGGGCTTCTCCTGCATCTCCAGCACCTTTTGGTCGTTGTCGATGGCGATGACGCCGGTGCGCTGCAGCCTTTTGAGTGTCGGCTCATGATAATACATGATGACCGACGACTGCTTCTCATGGAAGAAGTCGACGAATCCCTTGAAGGAGAAGTCGAGGATGTTGTCTGCCGCTAGCACCATGATGTCGTCGTCGATGCTACGCTGACTGATGGCCAGTAGCAGGTCTCTCACGGCGCCGAGTCGTGTCTCATTGGTTTCCGTGCCGTCGTCGATGATGGTGATGGGTTTCGTATAGGCCGTCTCCTCTTTCCATTCTTCGAAGATGTGCGCAAACTTATGGTTGGTCACGATGATATGCTCGTCGATGTCGTCGAAGGTGTCGATGTCGTGGAGCATGCGGTCCAGGATCGATTTGCTGCCCACTTTGAGCAGCGGTTTGGGGAAGTTTTCTGTGAGCGGGTACAGTCTAGTGGCATAGCCCGCCGCGATGATGATATTTTTCATTTCGATAGACGCTTTTTTTTACAAGAAATCTACGCCGTTGCTGGTATGGCAGAAGAACACCTTGAACGAGTCTTTGTATTGTGGGAACTCTTTCAGATATTCTTCCGTGATATACGCTCTGATTTGTTCCTCCTTGTCGGGGTCGACCAGTGCGATGCATGCGCCCTTGAATCCTGCGCCGCTGAAGCGTCCGCCGTAGATGCCGTCGGTGCGTCGCATGATTTTGTACAGCTCAATCAGTTCTGGCGAACCACACTCGTAATTGTTCATCGAACTCTCGCAGCTCTCGAAGATCAGTTGACCGAAAGCCTTGATGTCACCTTTCTTCCACGCCTCGACACCCTTTTTCACACGGTCGCACTCCGAGTAGAAGTGCAGGGCGCGCTTGGCGAAACGCTCTGGCATACGCTCTTTGTATCGTTCGAAGAGTTCACGTGGCACGTCGTGCAACCTTGTGGCTCCCATCTCCTGAAGTGGGATGTTTTCGTAGGCCTGCATGATCCACGCCGCCGTTTTGCACTCCGACACGCGCAGGTTGTAGTCGGTGCCGGTGAGTTTGCGGGTCACGCCGCTGAAGAAGATGCCGATTTTGAAGGGCAAGGCTTTCTTGCCGTCGCCGAAAGGCAGTATTTTGTATTCTGAGGTCTCAGTGTCGAGATAGAGCAGTTTCTCTGCCTCACAGAGCACCACGCAGGCTTGGTCGAGGATGCCGTTGTTGAGTCCCACATATTGGCGTTCGGCCATGGAAGCGTAGCGGATGATTTGCATTTTGTCCAGTCCTAAGTCATTCACCTTGTCGAGGGCAGCCACAAAGCCGCAGAGCAGTGCTGCCGATGATGACAGTCCGCCGATGGGCATGGAGCCTTTCACCACGCCGCGTATGCCTTTCTGCAACTGGAAATCCTGTTGCAGTGACCATACTGCGCCGCGCAGGTAGTCGCCCCAGTTGTTTTGTTTGCCGTCGATTTCCCTCCTCACGTTGAAGGTCATCAGTCCCTCAAAGGAGAGGGAACACATCTCCACCTTGCCGGTGTCGGTGGCGGAGAACAGAAACTCGATGCCGCTATCGAAGGCGAATCCACTCACCAGTCCGTGCTGGTGGTCTACGTGTGCGCCGAGCGGGCATATCCGATAGGGTGAGAAGAGCTGGTAGAGTGCGTCGCCCTTCCCAAAGAATGTGCGGTAAGCTTGAAATAGGTCTCTCATGTTTTTTATGTTGTTTTGTTGTTCTTTCGTGTTGTCTTGATATTGTGATGTCGTTATTACGTTATTTCGTTATTACAAGATGATGAGCAGACGATTTTTATTTTCTCATTTTCCCATTTTAATCTTTCATTTTTCATCTTTCTCTTTCATCACTTTCCATATGAAAATCGCATTGCCGATGATGTAGCGGCGCCAAAGGCGCCGAGGCTCTTTGATGAGACGGTAGAGCCATTCTAAGGAATGCTTTTGCCACCACTGGGGTGCGCGCTTCACGGTGCCGGCGTAGAAGTCGAAGACGGCGCCGATGGTGCCCACATGACAGTGAATGTCGAGTTGGGACCAGTGCTGGTAGGTCCATTTCTCCTGTTTGGGGGCTGTCATGCCTATCCACAACAGGTCGGGTTGTGCTTGGTTGATGGCCTGGATGATGGCTTTGTTGTCGTCATCAGTGAACACGGGCTTGTAGGGGGGAGAATAGGTCGCCACGTGCAGCATGGGATATTCCTTGGCACATCGCTGCCTGATCAGGCCCAGCACCTTGTCGCTCGATCCCATAAACATCACCGTCCGTGGTCGCTGGTCTTGGCGGGCTTCTTTGTCCACCCTTTTCATTTCATGCTCAAATAGGTCCCATCCGGCTATCCGTTCTTTTGGGCGTGAGGCCGCGTTGATCCAACCGCAGGCCTTGACGATGCTGGCGCCGTCGGGTATGAGATAGTCTCCACCAATCAGGGCGTCGGCGAAGTCGGCGTCTTCTTGTGCCACGTTGTAGGAATGGGCATTGATGGTGTTGATCAGTATCTTGCCTTGCGGTATCTTGTCCAGTTCGGCACGACTTTCTACGATTTTCAGTGATTTCAGTCGCATGGGCTTCAATGAAGGTGGGTTTTCACCTCACTATCATAGATATGGTTGAGAGTAGTGATATATTGTTGAGGCGAGAACTGATGGATGATGGTACTTTGAGCCAGAAGTCCCATCTCATTCATCTGTTGGCGGTCTTGGTCAATGGTGGTGATTGCCGTGACGATACTGTCTGCATCTTTTTGATGGACGAGAAAACCGTTTTTCCCGTTCTCTACTACTGTGCTGATGCTCCCCACGTTGGTGGTGACTGGCACCATGCCATAGCTCATACATTCCAACAGCGACATGGGCAGGCCCTCGTAAAGTGACGGCAACAGAAACACTTGGCATTTCTTCATCAGTTGTTCTTTTTTCGCTCCAGAGACGATTCCCTCATAGACGAACTGCGACCCTAATGCTTTCTCAAAACGGGGTATGTAGGCTCCTGCTGTTTGTTCTTTGCCTGCTAAGTGCAGTCTGAAGTTGACACCACGTCTCTTCAGCATCTCTGCTGCTTTCAGCATATCGTCCATCCCCTTGTTGGGTTCTATTCTGCCTAAATAGACTATCTCCAGTGGTCCATGAAGACATGGCTCCCTTTTGAACGTTTGTGCGTCGCCGAGGTCGATGCAGTTGGGTAGCACCAGCACTTTCTCTGCCTTGAAATCATTCTTCAGTACGGCTTCTTCTTTGTCACTTTGCACGATGACGGGTAGCCCCCATTGAAAAACGCTCTTCAGCAGTCGATTGATGACCCAAGGCCTTTTAGTTTTAAAGAGGTACAGCCCGCCATGGATGTGGACCACCATCTTGCGCTTTTTCCTGACGGCGAGCGCCATGAACCAATAGTCTCGTAGGATGGATGGTGCGTCGAGAGGGAAATTGTAGTGGACAAGGCTGTCAGGGTGAGTGGAGAGAAATGATTTCCAATGGCGGTAGGTGCGGCAGATGCGGCTGGCTCTGCTGATGAGATGACCGCTCTCCGTATCGCCCTTGCCCTGTTGGAAATGCAGGTATTGGCGCGAAGGGTTGTTATGGATGATGAAGTTGGCGACCGCCGACACTCCGCTTACGTTGACTGTGGGGTCGAGTGACGGTGCGACGATGATGATGTCCATTCGCTTCGCTGCGCTTCTAACTGCGCTCTTGTATATCTTTGGTTTTCAGGATATAGTATCCGCTCATGCTCCAGTATCTCGTCGATGGTGAAACGGTATCTGAGCAGCCGGGCGGGCACGCCACCAATGATAGAGTAGGGTGGGAAAGACTTGTTGACCACAGCTCCTGCGGCTACACAACTGCCTCTCCCGATGGTCACGCCTGAGAGCAGGGTCACATTGATGCCAAACCAGTTGTCACCCTCGATGGTGACATCTTGGTCGTCCTCTGGCCGTTTGGGCAGGTCGCCGTCAAACATCCAATGCCCCACGCCGTCGAAACGGTGGTTGCCGGTGATGATTTTCAGATAGGGAGCGATGCCCACTTTGCTTCCGATGAACACTTTGGCATGGGTGGAATAGATGACGGCATAGCGCGCAATCCTCACGTTGTCGGAGATGTGGATGTTCTCCAGCCCTTTGAAGATAGAGGTGCTGGGTTTGATCATCACATTGCGTCCGCAATGCCCCATGGCTCTCTTGATAAAGAAACCCCAGAATTTGTCGGCGATATACTCAAAGGCTCGTTGTAGGCGCCACATGTATTAATTAGGAATTAGGAATTAGTAATTAGGAGTTCCCTCACCTCTAAGACAATACCTCACGAAACATGTCGATATATTGTTGTGTGGTGGCTTCGAGTGAGAATTTTTGCTTGACTTGGCTTCTGCATGCCTCTCCCATTTGTTGTCTTTTGTGGGGGTCATCGAGCAACTCATTGATATAGTGGCAGATGATGCTGATGTCATTATTGTCTACCAAGTAGCCGTTGTGCCCATCGGCGATAATCTCTGCGGAGCCTCCTCCGCGGGTGGCGATCACGGGTGTCCCTATGGCCATCGATTCCAAGATGGAGTTGGAGATTCCCTCTGCATGCTGGTGGTAATTGGTCAGCAAGAGGGAGAGTGATGAGCAGGCGAGTATTTCCTCCACGTCTTCTCTGAATCCTAAAAACCGGATGACGCCCTTGTCCTCTTCTCGCAGTAGCGAGAGTGCGTCGTCCATTTTCCTTCCTTTACCGACGTAAAGGAAAGTGGTGTCACTGCGCTGGGCGGCGATTTTCCGGGCTGTCTCGATAAAGGTGCGATAGTCTTTGCGCCGGTCTACGCCAGCCACCATCGTCACGATATGGGTGGTGTTCACCTTGAGAATGTCATGCTGATAGTGGGTGGTGTCCAGATGCTTGATGCGGTCGAGGCGGGAGATGTTAAACCCGTTGTACACACAGTATTTCTTCCGGTCGGCTATTTGGTATGCTTTCAGTCCCGCCAACGAGTTGCCCACCGCTTTGTCGCATAGTTTTTTGCTGACGATGTTGACGAAATAGTCTTTTGAAGGGAATGACGGTTGGTTGCAGTCGGCGATGTAGGCGATGATATATTTGAATCGCTGTCGGAGCCGGATGGCGTCGGTGAAGAAGGCACACATCAGCCCCCATGCCATGACGATGTCGGGTTTGAATTGTGCGATGAGTTGTCCGGCCTCTCTGATGATTTGCAGGTTGCCTTTTTTCTCCTCTCGTCTGCTGAGGATTTCCACTTGTGCCGATGTCTCATAGATTTCGTCGTATTCTACGAAATCGTCGGCGATGATGAGTTGGATGTCACGGATGCCACGAGCGTTGAGGCCTTGTATCAGCTGTAGGCACCTCCGCTCTTTGCCTCCTCGTCCGAAAGAGTCGATGAAAAAAGTAATGCGCAGGTGGCTCAGTTGTCGTTGGTTATCGTTCATGCAACTCGCCAAAGAATTGTTTCATTCTTTGTCCTTGATAGGTGGTGTTGAAATACTGCGCGGCCACTTGCCGGCCTTTTTCGGCGATGGCTTGGCGTTCTTTCTCATTGTTGTAAGCCTGCACAATCTTCGCTGCGATCTCTTCTGGCTTACCCGGTTTCACGATATAGGCACTCACACCGTCTTCAAGCCACAAGTTGGCCTCGCCCACGGTCGTGGTGATGACGGGTGTGCCACTGATGAGCACCTCACCAAGTTTGGTGGAGAAGCCGTGCTGGTTTTGCAGGTTGTCGTTTTTGTTGAGGATGGTCAGAAACGCCCCTTTCTGATAGCTGAGCGACTCGTCGTGGCTGAGCAGAGGGAGAAACCGCACATGGTCTTGCAGACCATTCCCACGGATAATCTCTGCCAGTTCTTTCTCATGTGGCGACTTGGGCCCAGCGAGGATAAAATCGAGTCCGAAGTTGATTTCTTGGCTCGCCTGCGCAAAAGCCTTCATGGTACTTACGATGGCATCTTTGCGCTCCGTCATGGTGCCTCCATGAAAGATGTAGGGTCTGACTCCCTGATAGGGTTCGATATCAGCCCGTTCCTTCACCATGATGGGCAACTTCAGGTATTTCCCTTTGGGATGATGCTTTTGAGCCAGTTGGTAGAGGGCCTCGGAGATGCAGATAGCGCCGTCGAAATGGTGGAAGAAGGTGCGAAGATACCATCGGGCCCTGATGCGTGTGAAGGGTGTCCCGTCAACATAGCCGTAGGGATATTCGCAAAGCTCTCTGATGATAGGGGTGCCACGGAGGTGTGCAAGCAGAGCCAGCATACGGGTCAGGGTTTTCTCCTCGCTGGCATAGAGCAGCACGACGTCGTCTTTTTGCAGTCTTTTGTGCAGATAGGCCACTGTGCGAATCTTGTCAGCCCAGTCGGCGAGGCGGCGGCTGATGACGTTGGAGCCGCGCAGAGGGGTATTATGGATATAATGAAAATGATAACCGTCCATCTCACCATTTCCCTCCGTGTTGCGCGGTGCCCGGCCATAGACTTCCGTACGGTGGAAAATGTCTATCTCGCAGGGGATGCCTTGCAGTGTGGCTGCCTTGGCGTAGCATTTGATGCGCTCGGTGGCAGCCATGCCATGAGGCATAGGGTTGTCGGTGACGATGAACAGGCGGGGCCTCATATCACTTCAAAGCTTTTTGAAGGATTTTCATGATTTCCTCGGAAGTGATTCTCTCTTTCTTCTTTTCCTCTTCTTCTTTTTCATCTTTGTAGAAGATGCCGTAGAACCAGAAGGCCGTGAAGACAGGAATCGTGAACATGGCATAGGAGATGCTACACACGATGAACGTGAAGAAGAGTCCTACCTTCGACACTTCCGGATAGTCTCTGTTGAGTCTGAAGGAGGAGAACAACAAAAGGAAATAGAGGAAAACACCCAGTGGGATACCATATTGCGCCAACAGCTTGACCAGACCTCCGGTCAAAGCAAAGTTTGAACTGACCTCTTCATAGAAATAACTATTCTCAGGGTTTCTTCCATATCCCAAAATCGGTTTGTCTCTCACATTGTCCCATTCAAAATACATGGCGGTGAAGCGCTCCAGCGAGGCCAGGTATTCTCCCTCGTCAGCATTCTCGGTATTGTAGTTGAATGTTTTCTCCAGTTGTTTGAGGTTGGTCTCCACACTGAGCTGTTCCTCAATTTTCTTCTGCATGAATCCCAATTGTGACACTCCGATCAATGTGGGTACCAAGATGAAGAAAAAGAGGAGGGTCTTTTGTGTATTCAACTTATGGGTAAAAGCGATGATATAGAGCACGCCAGCAGCCACGTAACCAGTGGTGGACAAGGTAGAGGCAATCGCTGCCAACATCACGATGACGTTGAAATTCAAGAAGGTGATGCCATTGCGTGCGATGTTGCATAAGAGTGCAAGCACGACACAGATAGAAAAACGGCCAGGCTCCCATGAGAAACCTGCGTTTCTGGGTATACCTTCATAAACTTGGTCGCCAGTGGGGTCCATCCAGTTGAATAGATAATAGAAATTATTGCCATAACTGGTTTGGTCAAAGTGCTTGAAGAATGGGATACTTGAAGAATCAAAATATGCCCAAGTCCACAACAGCAAGGAGAAGGCACATAGTTTGACAACGATGTCTTCGTATATAGGTAACAATTTCTTTCCGAATACTTGTACATGTATATAGGCAACAATGATCGAGTAGAACAGGAAGAAATAATAAGAGAGCTCGTTGTTGTTAAACAAGTGATATTGCTCTATGGTTAAAATTGACCATATGGCGAATATAATCAACACGAATGTCAGTCGTCTGTTAAGGAAAGAGATAGGATTCTTAAAGACAAGAATCACAGTGAGGACAATCGGCAAGAGAAAAGGAACGGGGTCACCGCTGATGGTGCCCACCATCCTACCTGTTTGTGGTGTCATTTGGCCTAAATATATGACCATGACAAACATATACAGGTATTCGAAGATGCCTACGTCGTATTTTTTAAATAAGCTGAACATTTGTCATTTTTTTGTAGTAGTAGACCATCATCAGACAGTACACCAAGGTACTGATGATGCGGGTGGCTATCGCTCCATGGATATCGAATAGGTAGACCATCAGGGTGTATCCTATGAGAGCGACACCACCAGAGATGAATGCGCCGTTGCGCAGATAGGCCCCTTTGCCATGTGCGCCTAGAAAACGGTTGAACACGTCGCCAAGGCCGTTGAGCACACAGCCAATCCCGAGGAGGGTGGCAAAGTAGGCCACGCTGATATACTCAGGTTTGTAGAGTAACCTGATGATGGGGTGGATGGCCAACACAAAGAGGATATATGACAGCAGTGTGATGAGCACTGTGTATTTGATGACTTTTGGAGAGATGCGGTCTTCAGAGGCAAAACGTTTGAAATAGGTCGTGCCCACCACCTGAGGCAGCATTGTCAGAGGCATCGATACAGTGAGAGCCAATGTGTAATAACCCACATTGGCGTTGTTGGTGCCGAAAAGTCCCAATGTGATGCCTGCCACATACTGCACGGAGACGTTGGCCAAAGAGCCATAATACACTTGCAGGCCATATTTCTTGTTTTCTTCATTCAGTATCTTCCATGACTCACGCAGATGACTGAAGTCGGGACGGGCCTGTAAGATGAGAAAAAGCAGGAATATCATGGCAATGCCATTGTGCAGCAGGATCATCCGTTCGCGGGAAGCCCCATAGTAGCTGTAAATCAGATAGGCCACAACGAGATAGATCAACGAGGGGAATAGTCTGGCCGCAGCGATGGCATTGATGTTGTTGTCGCCCTGTGAGGTGGTGTTGATGTAGTTGAGAAACAAGACAGAGCCACAAACAGGGATGGCAGTATAAAACAGATAGGAGTATTCTTTGTGAAGGAAACTTCCGTGTATCACTCCGCATACCACCATGATGACCATCATCGTCGCAAAGGTGGTAAGCAGAATGGTGGTGAGGATGCCTTTCAGGCGGCGGGTTTCCTCTTTCGACTTCGACAATGCCAGCAGACGGCTGCCTGACACGAAATAGCCGAAAAGCAATATGCCGGAGAAAAAGGAGATGAAGTTGTTGATGTATCTCACATCACCGTATTCCACAGGTGGCAAATTGCTCGTGTTGAGAATAGATACAAAGACTCCGGTGAGAATCCCCAACAGCGAACTCCCATACAGTGTCACCACTTGTCTCTTGGTCTTTGATAAACTCATTCTTTTCTAATAGTAAATTGAGGATTCTCAATCATTTAATCCCCTCATTCCCAATCTTTAATTCTTCATTTTTCATCTTTCATCTCCCCACACCTTCTCCTCCCCGTATTTGGAGTGAAAAACGCGGGTTATACAGAGGTCCATGCAGTGATAACTCATGTCATCCGCTTTAAGATTTTGCCCTCTTGGAAGCACATCCCGCAGAAACGTCAGAAGGTATCGCTAATGCAAATGCAAAAGTACTAAATAAATATGAATTGGGAAAATATTCAGAAAAAAAGTTGGATATGCCTGTCTCTTTCGTAAAAAACCAGTAATTTTGCATACATCATAAAAAAATGGCAAAAATGATATACAACTCACTACATTTCGTGCTCTTATACCCATTGCTCTTTTTATTGTACTATGCAATACCTGCATCTTACGGAAAATGGAGGAATGTGTATTTGTTGGTGGTGAGTTATCTGTTATATCTACAATGGAAGCCTGTTTATGTGTTGATTTTATTAGGCGTCACCTTCATCACCTATATGGCTGCGCGGATTTGTGCCAAGTCCTCTCATCCCAAGTCTGTGATGACGATTGGGGTCATTTTGGCACTATTACCGCTGTTGTTTTTCAAGTATTTCAATTTCGTCAACGACACCGTCTCGGCCCTCATGTCCTCAATGGGTGTGAAATATGACTTGCCTGGCCTCAACTGGGCCATACCGATAGGCATCTCTTTCTTTACCTTTCAGGCGATAGGCTATTTGTGGGATGTGTATTACAAAAGAATAGAGCCGGAGCGTGACTTTTTGGTATATGCTCTTTTTATCTCATTCTTCCCCTCCATTCTCTCCGGACCTATCAACAAAGCCTCATTGGTCATCCCACAGATCAAGTCGATGCGTCGCTATTTTGATTATCCAAAGGCGGTGCAGGGCCTTAAATGGCTGTTGTGGGGCATGTTGATGAAGGTGGTCGTGGCCGACAGGGTGGCTCTCTATGTCGACACGGTGCTACCCAACTATACCAATTACACAGGGCTCTCTTGTTTTGTGGCAAGCTTGCTCTATACGATTCAGATCTATGCCGACTTTGGAGGTTATTCACTGATGGCCATTGGCGTGGGCAAGACACTGGGGTTTGAGTTGACAGAGAACTTCCGGCGGCCCTATCTTGCTTTCAGTGTGACAGACTTCTGGCGTCGCTGGCACATATCGCTGTCTACATGGCTGAAAGACTATATCTACATACCCCTTGGTGGAAGCAGATGTAGCAAGATACGTAATTATTGGAATATATTTGTCACGTTCTTGGTCAGTGGGGTGTGGCACGGGGCCAACTGGACGTTTATCGTCTGGGGCATCATGCATGGTCTCATCCAAATTGTTGAAAAGATGACCGGACAGCAGAAATGTGACTATGGCACATTCGGTCGTACCGTCAAAATCATCATCACCTTTCTTCTGGTCAATTTTGCCTGGATTTTCTTCCGTATGCCTACGCTCTCTGATGCCTGTGGTGTGATAGGACGCATCTTTGACTATCGCCTGCCGCTCACCTTATATCTTCCGGAAAACACCAATTTGGTGTTGATTTTGATGGGCGTGACGATGCTGACGGCCAAAGATTTACTGGATGAATTTAAGCCTGCGAACAGACTCTTTTTCGAGAGTCGGTCGAAGTTGGTGAGGTGGTGCTCTTACGTGGTGGTGTTGGTGTTGATCATGTTGACGGGTGTCTTTGGGGCTGACCAGTTTATCTATGCCAATTTTTAATCATGGAGTGTGTATGAGAACGTTTATCTTGAAGGTGTTGGTATTCTTGCTCATCATAGTCGTGGTGGATGTATGCATAGGGTATGCGTTTGGCTATTTGGCGTCTCATCCTAAAGGGGGCGACAACGCCCGAAACAATTATATCTGCGAAAGCACCCACGAAGATATCCTGATATTTGGGTCCTCTAAAGCGATTCATCATTACAATCCATTGATTTTCAGTGATTCGTTGAAGATGTCTTGTTATAATTGCGGACAAGACGGCAATGGGGTAATCCTCAATTATGGCAGACTATTAATGGTCTTAGAGAGGTATCAGCCCAAAATGATTATTTATGACATCTCGCCTGATTTTGATATTCAGAAAGGCGACAACCACCAGTTTTTAGGATGGCTGAAGGGCTTTTATGACAGGGACGGGATAGCTGATATCTTTGAGTCAGTCGACAAAAATGAGCCTCTCAAGATGAGAAGTGCCATGTATAGGAATAATTCTAAGTTTATTCAAGTGTTAGGTGATTATGTGCATCCCACAAAGCGTCATGAGATCAATGGATTTAGACCGCTTGCTGGAGAGCTAGACCCTATGAAGTTGCGCAAAGAAAATGAGTTGACATGGCATACAGATGTTGACAGCTTAAAAATGGATTATATCACCAAACTGATCAACAAATGTCGCAATATTCAACTCATTTTTGTCTATTCTCCTATGTGGTATCATCATGACTCCTCTGTCGTGGATCCTGTCCGTAAGATATGCTCCCAATATCATATCCCTTTTTTAGATTTCTCCAATTCTCCCAAATATGTGCATCATGACGAGTTTTTTAAAGACGGCACTCATTTGAATGAAAGGGGGGCCGATGAGTTTTCAAAAGACGTGGCAAATACTATAAAAGCATTGTGAAACGCCCTCATCTAAGTCAAAGCCTACCTACGAGAAGCCATTTATTTAAAGCACCTGTTTACCAGGCCGTTCAACTCTTCGGTGGATGGATTGCCTGAACGGAATTTGAACCGTGCGGTCTTCGTTCCCGTATAGGATTGCCACTCCAAGGTCAAAGTCTCCATAACACCATTTCCCTCTGGAGCAGTATCACCGGGATTCAATACGGTGTCTGGTCTCGTCAATACGTTAGAGAGATTGAAAGCCACCAAGGCATCTTCCATTTGGCCATTGGTATCGCCCTGTGCATTGTGATAGAGGGTGAAGTAATTAGGGGTATTAACATCCGTGCGATGCACTAAGTTCACGATGTGTTTCTGATGTCCGCCCAGGCGGGTGCGAATGCGCAGCGTCAGGTAGCCGTCCTCGGCCACGGTCATCCAATCGTCGACAATCTCAAGGGGGTCGGAGCCATACTTTTGCTGATTCTCCTCAGCACTGGAAAAACTCACTATCACAGGTTTGGTGAGAATAGAGTCAATCCAGTTGACGTAGACACAGGGCATATCGGGAGCGAATCCCCCATCCTTTATCTCCTTCTCGGTGGGATTTCGGTAGTTGAGCAGAGCGCGCACCTCCTTGGTGCCGAAGGGCGACTGACGCATATTCACAGGCCAAAGCACGATATCGTCGGTGAGCTGCATTCGAAATTCGGTGTTGTCGGCATTGGGCTTGACGGTGACTAGCGCATTGGGTCGGTCGATAGGGCAAATGACATAGTATGGGTCGTCACAGTCATCGTTAAGACATGAGGTGAGCGTAAAGGTCGTGGCCAGCAGGCCGAGGGCCAAAAGATAAAAGGTTTTTTTCATATTCAGAGTTTTTGTTCTTGCTTTTATTTTATAAATGAAGAGAAAAGGGAAAACTTGCATGAGGAACGGCAAAAATTAAAAGAAAATGTGAAATTTAAGAAATTTACTAAAGTTTTCCTTGGTTTGTAACATAAAATGCTCAAGCGTGATGAGTTCTCTAAAGACATGGCACATATCGTATCACAAAACTGCAGCCATCATCTTTAGAAACTGATTATTGAGGGTTTGGGATGTTGTTATTAGTTGGCTTGTTCAAAATAATATCCACAATACCAATCACATCGCTGATGTCAATCATTAAGTCTTCGTTGACATCTGCATTGATATAGTCAAATACTGGTGTCCTTTTACCCAATATTCGATCGACTAAGGTCAGAATATCACTGATGTCTGTCATTCCATCCTTATTCACATCCCCTAAGAGCGTATCATGATAATCATTGTTGGTACCATATTTTTCAGAATTCTCGGTACAAATGTGATTAGCCATTCCTATAGTGGAACGGTTGAGTAAAGAAAAACTATTAGCACCATCAGGATAACGCCCGAAAGAAGTCCATCGTGGTTGCTTGTTATAAATAAGAGTGTCTGTCCATGAGGCATCAGCTGTCTGCAGAATAATGCAATTCCCGTCATTGTTAGACAATTTGAATGGAGCATGGAGTTGACTGACAGACTCTCTCCCGTCACACCAAATAATACGATGCCCGTGAGTCGGTATCATGGTGACAGATTTGTCGTTCATAGATGGTATTTTGTATTTTCTCGGGTTGCTTATATCATTGCTGATATACATTCCTGCAAGGTCAATATCTCGACTTGAACAGCTTTGTCATTGAGGATATTTTGCCAATACGACTGAAGGGTGGCACCACCAGCATAGCAAACGCTGATTTTGGTGTCATATCCTAACTCATCCATGATATTTCCCACATAATTGGTGGCGTTTAAAGACCAACTATTGCCTACTGCCAAAATACGCAATATTTTGGATCCACCTGCTTCATTTTGATGTGCCCTTAGTGTTTGTGAGTAGATGCTTACAAGTGTTAGCAGGCAAAAAAGCAAATGTATTCTTCTTATCATCAAAAGGCTATTAGCTTTTATTGACATGGAATCACTTATAGTTTCTAGATTTCTTTACAGTCAGTTTTGATAATTTAGTCTTATCCATCACATTTTTCGAGAATAGGTCAGCATACACTCACTACTTTTGAATGTTAAGTATGTTGATTAAAAAGCCCTATTTAGATTTTCAAGAAAACTTATTGATTATTTTTGTAATTCTCTGTTATGACAGAGACGAGCCACTTGATATATTTGTCAGTTACTGTAGAAATCTCGCTTTTGTCATAAATAGTCAGCAGGGTAATCTCGATAAAATCATCTTCTCCGTAAATGATATTATAAGTAATAACCCTAGCTCCACCACTCTTTCCTTTTCCTTTAGAAGTGATGGTCATACGAACCTTACGTGTGCCACCTCCTAAATCGGTTCCTTGAAGAGGATTCTTAGTTAGTTCCTCTTTGAATGTGATAAAGTCCTTGGTTAACGATGGATACTTTTTGAGAAGTCGTTTAAACTGTCGCTTAAACTCTTCTCCAAGTATAATATCTACTTTCATTATCCTTCATTTGTTTGCAATTCTTTGATAAAATCGTCTGCACTTTGCAACTTGATGCCTTCTCGACGTGCTTCGGTCATTTCGTCGAATGCCCTTTCAAGCGACTCTTTCACGTATTTCTGTTGACGAAGTTTCTTTTTATCAGTCTCCTCTTTGGTCTTTAATACTGTGGTAGACACCACACCGCGAAGTAATTCGATGGCTCTCCGTACGTGAATAGTGGCCGCATCCTCGTTTAGTGTCACTAAAATTTGTGTCATAATTATAGATGTATTTGCTCTTTGGGAACAAAGATACGGAATTTTTTTAATAATTAATAACTCCCCAAAGGATTTTCATCTTGATGATTAAAAATGTCACTATGGATTGTTGTCTTCCGTTCAGTTCGGACACTTTCAGCGGACTTTGCACCGCCTGGTATGCACATTGTTGGCAGAGGCGGTGGTTGGTTTCATCCACAGGCAACGAGGTGGGAGATGTAATATGACTACAAATATAATGTTTTTTTTCGAGAAACATCCATGTTTTGGAAAAAAAGGCATAGAAAGAAAATTATAGGCATTTTTTCTGATCACGCGTCGCCTTATCACCACACCGAAAAAGTTTATAAGTATTGTTTGATTTGCTTGATGATATCTCGTGTGAATTCATCGGCACCACTTTGATTTAGATGTGAGCCATCTGAGAAATATTTGTCTTGATGGATGTATTTCGGACTGTTAGAATAATCGAAAAATGGTATTCCCAGTTCTGCGCATAACTTTTTTGAAGCAGATAATTCGATGGGATTTCGCCCATACCAAATGGGAGAAGCGACAAAAATAACCTTTGCGGGAGAGGCACTTTCAATGAAAAGTTTAAGGAAATGGATTTTTATGGGGTCTGTCTCTCTTCCTTCCACATCTTCTCTGTCTTCTTTCAATTTCATCTTGTCGAATGGTTCTGTTTTTGGAAGAAATCCACTATGTCCATTGGCATTTCTGTTTTGAGGGGCAGGTTTTAATAGTCTGAGTGGGTTATGCAAGATGTTGGAATTGTATCGGTATAGGTAGCTCTTCATTTTGATTCGCTCGCTGGTGTCAACTTCATCAAATATCTCCGGAATACCTGGTTGGTCGTAATGGGTCCGCAAAAATGACAGGTATTTATGATTGTCATCTTTTAAGAGGTCAAACTCTGGTGTTACCTCGTAGATGATGACTTTAGGCTGGTATCTTTGCTTCATCATTTGCAGGCGGCCATAAGAGAGAATGATGCCTTGTCCGCTGGCTCCGCAATTATATGCTGACATACCAAGAGAATCGCTCATCAAGTCTGCATTGTAATGAAATTTTGCTCTTGAGGAACCGAAAATGAGCAGATCGTCCTCGCAGTGATAACAAATGTAATTGTCATTGCCTAATATCCCCGTTGTCACGTTCGTAAGCCATTGACTGAATACGGCTCCAGCTATTCTGTCAATGGCCAGAATAATGATAGCAAGTATAGCCAAATTTCTTAAAAATTTAATCATAGGATTGGTGGTTATAACGAGATAATAGGGTCACTTTCAGCGGACTTTGCACCGCCTGGTATGCACATTGCTGGCAGAGGCGGCGGTTGGTTTCATCCACAGGTAACGAGGTGGGGTCTTCCTGTTCACTCGTGGTCAGAGGATGAAGGACGTCGCTGTCTAAGATGCTAACATGGAAAAATGGCTCCAGCAACGCTTCGTACCAGGTGCAGGCGGCGATATACCGGCCGGCTCCATAGCAGATGTGCCAGTCGTCGCGTGTGAGGTATTTGCCATTGTCGAGATGGGCTTCTCGTGCGTTTTGTATGGCGATGCCCACCGGAATGATGATGTCTATCACGTGTTCTTCATACAATTTCCATGTGCACTTGATATTGCCTGGCAATTCTGTGGGCGTGTTGACCACAGTATGCGACCAGGGCATAGCGTAGGCGATTTTGACTTGCTGATTGGGGCAGAGCGATTTGATCAGTGAGATGAGGTGGGGGGTACGTTGCTCAAAACTGTTCCATTTGTAGGATTGATGGCTCCCTTGCAGGATGACACAGACCTCCCACGGCTGCTGAATGATCTCTTTCAGAGGGGCGACGTCGATCATGTCGATGCCGCCAGCCATCCTGGTGAGCTTGACGGTGTCGCATGCATTGAAAGTGTCGGTCCATTCTTGTATGCCACCGCTACCGATAAAACCATTGTAAAGACAGAATCGTTGATGGTCAAGATGTAAGGCATGGACAATCTCTTCCATATAGGCTGTGCCATCGACGGAAAAACTGTTGCCTAAAACTAAAATCCTCAGGCTGTCACTGGCATATTGCACTGAGATTTTGCTAGATGGGGGGATGTCCTCACTGACATCATGACAAGAGCAGAACCCCATTGATATCAATGGGGTGAAGAGGTAAAAAAAGGTAAACAGGATGTGCTTGATGTCTCTACGGTGTGTCATAGTGCGGGGCTAAGAACATGAGAGGCTTCATTTGAGCATGTCGCTGATTTCTTCAAAGTTGCCGTCGCAGGGGGCGGGGGTGATGCCCAGAAGATGGCAGAGCAGGGGATAGACATCGATGTTGCGGAAGTGGGGGCGCTTCACGTGTGCGAAGTCGGGACCCACAGCGCGGAAAAGGGCGTGCATGTCATTGAAATTGGGGTCGAAACCATGGGTGCCATATTTGCTGAGTTTGTCTTCCACCACCCAGCCGAGGTCGGGCAGCACCACCACTTCGCCCACACGGGGATGGGTGCCAAAGTGCAGGTAGGAGGGGATGTCGGCCTTGCGCCAGTACTGGATATGCTCGATGCCGGCGAGGGCATTGCACACGGAGTCGACATACGCCGGTTTCACATTAAGGTTGGCGGGCACATCACCGTCGGCAGCGATCAGCCATTCCTTTTTCAGCACCTTACTCAGGTCGACCACCCGGTCTTCATCCAGAGTGGTCATGCCGTGGTCGGAAAGAATGATGAGGTTGACCTCCTGGCCAATGGGCAGTGCACGGATGCCGTCGTAAAGACGATGCATCAGACTGTCCATCATCAGGACGGCTTGGCGGGTGTGCTTGTCCTGTGGACCATAGGTATGGCCGTCATGGTCGGGTTGGTCGAAGTAGGCCATGATGAGGTGGGGACGCTCCGACTCTGGCAACAGCAGCATATCGATGATGCCGTTGACGCACTGATCGTTGGTCAGTCGCGGGTCGTCGTCGTAGCTGAAGTAGCGCCAGGGATACATGCCTCCAATCTTAACGTCTGACCCTGCCCAGAAAAATGACACGGCGCGGAGCCCGTTTTTCTGCGCTGTCACCCATATCGGCTCCCCGCCATAGAAAGTGGGGTCTAGTTTGGTGGAAGGGTCGCTCAGTTTGTAGGTCCTGCCACTAGCCGGATCTAGGAAGTTGTTGGCGATGATGCCATGATGGTCGGGGTAAAGACCTGTGGCCAAGGTGTAATGGTTGGGGAAGGTCTTGGACGGGAACGAAGGGATGAGGCCCGACTCCACGCCCTCAGCAGCCATCTGGTCGAAGAAGGGCGTGTCGTACCACTGTGGATAGTCCCACCGGAAGCCGTCGAGTGAGACGACCACCGTGTAATGTTGTCCGGCACTGGCTGTCAGCGCAACGAGAAAACTAATAAAAAGAAGTGTTTTTTTCATCACAGCAGTGAGAGTAGACAGTTGACGAGGTGAGGGGTGAGAGGTAAGTGGTATTCTCTTACCTCTTACCTCTCACCCCTCACCTCTGATGTTTACGAGAAGAATCCGAGCAACGTACCAGCGGCCACAGCAGAGCCGATCACACCAGCCACATTCGGACCCATGGCGTGCATGAGGAGGAAGTTGTGACGGTCGTACTCTAAACCGAGGTTGTTGGAGATACGTGCGCTCATAGGTACGGCGCTGACGCCGGCGTTACCGATGAGTGGATTGATTTTCTTGTCTTTGGGAAGGAAGAGGTTCATCAGTTTCACAAACAGCACACCACTGGCACTGGCGATAATGAAAGCCATAGCGCCGAGGAAGAAAATCTTGATGGTGTTGAGTGTGAGGAACTCGCTGGCCTGGGTGGAACAACCCACGGTGAGGCCGAGGAGGATGACCACTATGTCGTTGAGGGCGCTGCCGGCGGTCTTGGCCAGACGGGTGGTCTTGCCACTCTCCTTAAGCAGGTTGCCGAAGAAGAGCATGCCGAGCAGAGGCAGACCAGAGGGCACTAAGAATGTGGTGAGCAACAAGCCGATGATGGGGAAGAGGATACGCTCTGTCTGGCTCACGTGGCGGGCGGGCTTCATGTGGATGACACGCTCTTTCTTGGTGGTGAGCAGACGCATCAATGGCGGCTGGATGACCGGCACAAGGGCCATATAGGAGTAGGCACAGACAGCGATGGCACCCATCAGGTTGGGGCACAACTTCGAGGAAAGGAAGATGGCCGTAGGACCATCGGCACCACCGATGATGGCGATACCGGCAGCCTGGTTGGGCTCGAAGCCAAGGGCGAGGGCCACCATGTAGGCACCGAAGATACCAAACTGTGCCGCGGCGCCGATGAGTACCAGTTTGGGATTGCTGATGAGGGCGGAGAAGTCGGTCATAGCACCGATGCCCAGGAACACGAGGGGTGGGTACCATCCTTGTTTCACACCCTGATAGAAGATGTTGAGCACTGAATTGTCCTCATAGAGACCAATCTCCAGGCCGGCGTCGGCACGGAATGGAATATTGCCCAGGATGATGCCCAGGCCGATGGGGATGAGCAGCAGCGGCTCGAAGTCTTTCTTGATGGCGAGCCAGATGAAGATGGCTCCCACGACAATCATGATGAGATTGGGAATCGTCGCATTGACAAAGCCTGTATAGGACAGGAAGTCAAGAAACTTTGTGGTTAAAAACTCTGTGAATCCCATGGCTTATTCGATGGTTACGAGTACTGCACCTTCCATCACGGTGTCGCCTCTTGTTACTAATATGGATGTGACTTTGCCGTCGTTGTCGGCCTCGATGTTGTTCTGCATCTTCATGGCCTCAAGCACCACCACGGTCTCGCCGGCCTTCACAGTGTCGCCTACGTTGACTTTCACCTCGGTGATAGTGCCAGGAAGTGGTGCCAGCACCTTGGTGCCACTGCCCACAGCGGCTTTGGGCTTGGCGGCGGGAGCAGCTGCTGCGGCGGGGGCTGCGGCGGGAGCGCTCACTTTCACTTTCTTGATCTGCATGGGTTTCTTCACAGGTTCTTTCAGCTCCACCTCAAAAGGTTTGCCGTTGACAGTCACTTTAGCGATGTTGCCTTCGATGTCCTCTATCTCGACGTTGTAGTCCACGCCGTTGACTTTATATTGATAATTGCTCATGATGATTTGATTTTATGCTGTGTGGGGGTTATACTCTTGTCCAATTGGTGTGCTTGGGGATGATGGTGATGATGTCGCTCTCGATATCGTGTGTGTTGTCGAGATATTCTTTCAGAGCCAAGGAAATGACGGCGGCGTAGACATCGGGGTCGTCGCCTTTGGTGTTTTGTTGTCTCACCTTCATCTTGGGGAAGGCACGCTCGTCCTCATCATCGTCGTTTTGGGCGGAGATGATGCTCAGGTGGCGGGCTTTCATCTGGCTGTGCTTGGTATCTTGCTTGGCTTTCATATACTTGCCGAAGATGCTGAAGAAAATGAACAGCAGGGCCAGACAGGAGAAGACGATGCCCATGGAGAGCAGCGTGATGGCAAAGCCGTGGGGGTCGTCGCGCTTGATCTGTGCCAGCTTCGACTCGCTCACCTGAACCAAGTTGCCAATATTGGGAGTTACCAAGTCGGCAGAGGCCACCACCCAGGTGTCGGAGCCGTCTTTCTCACGTGCGTACGAGGTGTTGGCGGCCAGTACGGGCACGGTCACCGAGTCCACCAGGTCTACACCATTGCCCTCATAGATGCCGATCCAGAGAGGGGCGGTGGGGTCGCACTTTGCACTGATGTGCAGACTGCCGCTGGCAGGGTTGCTATTAAGATAGAGGAGCAGATGTTGCCTGGCAGAGAGGTTGGTGCGTGGCTCATTGCTGGGAATGATGCTCATCATCGCAATCCTGTCAGGGGCAGGCATCTTCTTGTTGAGCACTGCCGTGTCGGTGGCGATATACATGCCGCGCAGGTTGATGGTAGAGAACGAAGTATTGGCAAACTCTATCCAGGCATGGTGGTTGCCATATTCATCCACGACGCTTGCAGTGTTGTTGGTCATCACCTCATTGATTTTGATGTTCTTCGCTCCCTGGCCGAACATCGTGAGGCTGCACAATGCAAACACTGCAGTCAATAATTTGAATGGTTTCATTAAAGTGTATATAAGTTTTGTTGAGTTTTGATGAGTTTTGATGGGGTCATCATCCGCAGAAGAAGAGCACGAGCAACTGTGCTGTCAGGATGCGCAGAAACATGGTCAGAGGATAGACGGTGGAGTAGCCCACGCCAGGCGCTTCGTTGCTGCAAATCTGATTGGCGTAAGCCAGGGCGGGTGGGTCAGTGTAAGAACCGGCTATCATGCCCATCACCATGAAATAGTTGAACTTGCAATATAGTTTGGCTATAATGCCCACAATGAGGATGGGAACCACCGTGATCAGGAGGCCTGTATATACATATTTTAAACCGTCACCCTGCACCACTGTCTCCCAGAATCCGGCACCGGCTTTGATGCCCACACTGGCCAAAAACAGCACCAGACCTATCTCGCGCAGCATCATGTTGGCACTCGTCGTGGTGTAGGTGACGAGTTTGACGCGATATCCGAAACGACCAATGAGAATGGCGATGATCAGTGGACCACCGGCAAGACCGAGCTTCATCGGCACCGGCATGCCCGGAATGGCAATGGGCAGACTGCCAAAGATGATGCCCAGCATGACACCCACGAAGATGGTGGCGATGTTGGGGGCGTTGAGGCGCTTCACCTCGTCGCCCATCATCTCGGCCACACGGTTGACGTTGTCCTCCGGACCTACCACCATCACACGGTCACCGATATGGAAGTGGTGGTTGCGGCCGGCAAAGAGTTCGATACCGTGGCGGGTGATGCGCGTCACGTTGACACCATAGACACTTGAGAAATGCATCTTACCTAAGGTCTTACCGTTCATCGATGGCTTGGTCACCACTATGCGACGCGACACCATGGGACGCTTCTCCAACTCCACATTCCACTTGTCGTCTATCTCCGGACCGATGAAAGCCTTGATGGGCTCCACGTCAGCCTCGGCGCATACGATGAGCAACTCGTCGCCTACATTGAAGATGGTGTTGCGGTTGGGGATGCTCTCCTTGCCGTCGTGAAGATAGCGTGAACAGACAAAGTCGCGGTTGAGGAACTCGCTGATCTGCATGAGGTTGCGTCCGTTGAGGTAAATGTTGGACACTTTCAGATGCATCATGTGAGGCTTCTCATGCGGATTCTCTGCCTCCTCGGCTTTCAGCTGTTTCTCCTCATCTTCCAGACGGGAGCGACACAGCATTCGAACGGCGATGGTGGAGAGGATGATGCCTACCACACCTAAAGGATATGCACAGGCATAGCCAGAGGCAATCTGTGGCGTGTCGTCGGTGTTGAAAACGGTGTTGATTGCTTCTGTCGCGGCACCCAGACCAGGCGTGTTGGTCACAGCACCATAGAGTGTACCAATCATCATCGGCAGACTGTGCTGGTCGGACGTGTCGAAGAAGATATAGTAGCAGGCAAACATCATCAGGATGTTGAGCAGGATGATGGACGAGGACAAGATGTTGAGTGTCACGCCGTCTTTCTTGAAACTCTCAAAAAAACCAGGACCCACCTGCAAACCAATCATAAACACGAACAAGATAAGACCAAAATCCTGACAGAAGTTAAGGATGGTAGTAGGGGCAGTGAAGTGGATATGTCCAGCCACAATGCCTGCAAACAAAACAAAGGTGACACCCAAAGAGATGCCCCCAATCTTGATCTTGCCTAAATAAACCCCCACGGCTATCACAATAGCGTAAAGCAAAACGATATGGGCTATTGAGTCAGTGGTAGTGAATAAATCTATAAGCCAATCCATTTTTATGAGTGCGAATTTGGGTGCAAAGTTACTAAATTTATCTGGCAACAGACAAAATTTGCGCAATTATTTCAATGGTGTGCAAAAGTTTTTGAATTTTTCACGTTTAAATATTAATTTCTCTCTTTTTCTTTCCTCTTGTCGGGAAAATAACGTATCTTTGCAAGGTTTTAAAGGGCTGTTTGGCCCTTCCTGACTTTTCAACTAACTTATATAATAAATTTCGCTATGTCAAACAACAAGGAAAAGCTCTTTACAGAGTTTCAAGCTCCCACCACCCAGGAGTGGCTTGACAAAATTCAAGTCGACCTGAAAGGAGCTGATTTCAACAAGAGACTCGTATGGAGAACCAATGAAGGTTTTAATGTGCAGCCTTTCTATCGCCGCGAGGATGTCTTGAAACTCAAGACACCAGAGGCTCTGCCCGGTGAGTTCCCATTCGTCCGTGGCAACAAGAAAGACAACAACGTGTGGTATGTGCGCCAGAACATCATGGCCGATGACGCCGCTACAGCCAACGCAAAAGCGCTCGATATCCTTAACAAGGGTATCGACTCTCTGGGATTCCATATCCCCGGAGACCAGGTGAGTGACGAGTTTATCGACACCTTACTTAAAGACATCCAGTGCGAGTGCATCGAGGTCAACTTCCAAACCTGTCCGCGCAAGACCCTGAAGCTCGTGGAGACACTCAAAGCCTACTTCGAGAAGAAAGGCTATGACAAAGAGCGCCTCGTGGGCAGTGTGGCTTTCGACCCCATCTGCAAGATGGTGAACAAGGGCAAGGACACCACCGAACTGCTTGACACCGCCAAGGACCTCGTGTTGGCTCTCAAAGACTACCCACAATTCCGTTGTATCGCTGTCTGCAGCGACACGCTCAACAATGCCGGCGCTTATATCGTGCAGGAGTTGGGATATGCACTGGCTTGGGGTAATGAGTACATGCAGTTGCTCACAGAGGCTGGCGTCGACGCTGACTTGGCAGCAAGCAAGATCAAGTTCAACATGGGCGTCTCGGAAAACTACTTCATGGAGCTGGCCAAATTCCGCGCAGCACGTATGCTCTGGGCACAGATCGTGAAGCAGTATGAGCCTAAGTGCGACTGCGCTTGCCAGATGATCGTCAATGCCACGACATCTAAATACAACCAGACTCTCTTCGACAGCTATGTCAACCTGCTGCGTTCACAGACAGAGGCTATGAGTGCTGCTCTCGCAGGTATCCACTCCATGGTCGTCACACCATTTGACGCACCATACGAGACTCCCAACGACTTCTCAGAGCGCATCGCACGCAACCAGCAGCTGCTGCTCAAAGAGGAGTGCCACTTCGGAGCTGTGGTCGATCCAGGAGCCGGTTCGTATTATATCGAGCACCTCACCGACAGCCTCGCTGTCGAAGCTTGGAAAATCTTCCTCCAGGTGGAGGAGGACGGCGGATTCCTCGCCGCTGCCAAAGAAGGCAAGGTGCAGGATGTCATCAACGCCACCAACGAGAAGCGTCACGGCGACGCCGCCAAGCGCAAGGAGTTCATCCTCGGCACCAACCAGTTCCCCAACTTCACTGAGAAGTCTGACGGCAAGTCGGCCAATAACTGCAAGTGCTGCTGCCAGGGACAGGAGCCCGGAACTCTCAAGGCTATTCAGTCGACAAGACTGGCAGCCGACTTCGAAGACCTGCGTATACACACCGAGCAGACAAGGGTGCCAGTGGCATTCATGCTCACCATCGGCAACCTGGCCATGCGTCAGGCACGCGCACAGTTCTCGTGCAACTTCCTCGCATGTGCAGGATATAAGGTGATCGACAACCTCGGATTCAAGACCGTAGAGGAGGGTGTGGACGCCGCACTTGAGGCTGGTGCCGACATCGTAGTGCTTTGCTCTAGCGACGACGAGTATGCTGAGTATGCCATCCCGGCATTCAAGTATCTCGACGGAAGAGCAATGTTTGTCGTGGCTGGTGCCCCGGCATGCATGGAAGACCTGAAAGCCGCCGGTATCGAGAACTTCGTACACGTGCGCTGCAACGTGCTTGAGACTTTGAAAGAATACAATGCCAAGTTAGGAATCTAAGAACATCCAGAATCATGAGAAAGAATTTTAAAGATATAGACATATATGCTGGTATTCAGGCACAAAATGGTGCTGAATGGCAGAAAGCTAACGGCATTGCTTACAACTGGAAAACTCCAGAGCACATTGAGGTAAAGCCGGTTTATACAAAAGAAGACCTCGAGGGCATGGAGCACCTCGACTTCACCGCGGGCATACCACCTTATCTGCGTGGACCGTACTCTATGATGTACCCCTTCCGCCCATGGACCATCCGCCAGTATGCTGGATTCTCCACCGCTGAGGAGTCCAACGCATTCTATCGCCGTAACCTGGCATCAGGACAGAAAGGTCTTTCTGTGGCCTTCGACCTGCCCACACACCGTGGCTACGACCCCGACAACGCCCGCGTGGTGGGTGATGTGGGAAAGGCCGGTGTGTCTATCTGCAATGAGGAGAATATGAAGGTGCTCTTCTCGGGCATACCTCTTAATAAAATGTCGGTGTCCATGACCATGAACGGTGCTGTGCTTCCTATCCTCGCTTTCTATATCGTGGCAGGTCTGGAGCAGGGCGCAAAACTCGAAGAGATGGCTGGTACCATCCAGAACGACATCCTCAAGGAGTTTATGGTGCGCAACACCTATATTTATCCACCAGCATTCTCCATGAAGATCATAGCCGACATCTTCGAGTTTACCTCACAGAAGATGCCGAAGTTCAACTCTATCTCCATCTCCGGATATCACATGCAGGAGGCTGGTGCCACCGCCGACATTGAGTTGGCTTACACTCTGGCCGACGGTATGGACTACATCCGCACTGGTGTCAACGCAGGTATCGACGTCGACGCATTTGCACCGCGTCTGTCATTCTTCTGGGCTATCGGTATGAACCACTTCATGGAGATTGCCAAGATGCGCGCCGGACGTCTGCTCTGGGCCAAGATCGTGAAGAGCTTCGGCGCCAAGAACCCCAAGTCCATGGCGCTGCGCACCCACTCCCAGACTTCCGGCTGGAGTCTCACCGAGCAGGATCCCTTCAACAACGTGGGCCGCACCTGTATCGAGGCTATGGCCGCCGTCTTGGGTCACACGCAGAGTCTGCACACCAACGCCCTCGACGAGGCCATCGCCCTGCCGACGGATTTCTCCGCACGTATTGCGCGTAACACGCAGATCTACATCCAGAACGAGACTCAGGTATGCAAGCACATCGACCCCTGGGCCGGCAGCTACTACGTGGAGAAACTCACCGATGAGCTCGCCCGCAAGGCGTGGGCCCATATCGAGGAG